>R03__coassemble_891_pt1 | contig 15384 bp, 10 predicted proteins | sample R03__metabat2_low_PE_031 | metagenome-assembled genome bin R03
AAATCGCTCTGGACGCCTGCGCCGAGAGCGCAGGGCGCTTTGTAAGTAACAGCCTCAGGAAGAATAAAGACGGGGTTTTGGATAGCGGTGTGCCGGCAAACAGCGCCGCTGCCAATAGCGAGGCACAGACAAATGCGGCTGGTCCGGATGGTGGGCAGGCAAAAGAGAAATTCCTGGAAAAGCACCATGAGATGGCCTGCCGGATCGCAAGGGAAAGTGCCGTGCTTTTGAAAAATGAAGCAGACATACTGCCGCTTGAAGATCTTGAAAATGTGGTATTTTTGGGACAGATGGCAGAGGACTTCAGATATCAGGGCTTTGGTTCGAGCAAGATCAATCCCACCCGCCTGGATCAGATAAGAACTCTGGCAGGGGATGTACCCTATGCGCCGGGCTATAAGGAGGATGGCGGCAGTGATGATGTGCTGATCAATGAAGCAGTGGCCCTGGCCAGTGAAGCGGACAGGGTGGTGATCTTTGCCGGACTGCCGGGAATATATGAATCGGAGGGCTATGACAGGGAAAATCTCTCCCTGCCTCAGGGTCATAACAGGCTCATAGAAGCAGTGAGCGGGGTCAATGAAAATGTTATAGTGGTGCTTTTGGGTGGCTCAGTCATGGAACTGCCCTGGATAGACAGGATAAAGGGTCTGCTGTATATGGGATTGTCCGGGCAGGCAGGGGCAAAAGCCTGTCTGGAACTGCTGACAGGCAGGGCCAATCCAAGCGGAAGGCTGGCTGAGACCTGGCCTGTGTGCTATGAAGATGTGGTTTCCAGTGATTATTACATCAAGGGCAGCAGGGATGCCCAGTACAGGGAAGGCATCTATGTGGGCTACAGATATTATGAAAAGGCCGGTGTCGGTGTGAGATTCCCCTTTGGATACGGGCTGTCCTATACCGCTTTTGCCTATAGTGATCTTAAGGTGGATGAGAAATTAAGACAGATCAGGGTCAGAGTCACAAACACAGGAAATTGGGCGGGAGCCCAGGTGACGCTTCTCTATGTAAGGCATCCATTTACCGATGAATACAGGCCTGTCAGGGAGCTTAAGGGCTTTGAGAAGACCTGGCTTGACGTGGGAGAGAGCAGGGAAATTGTATTTACCTATGATGACAGAGCCTTTGCCTACTGGGATGATGGCTGGAGGATTGATGAAGGGGACTATACCCTGGAAATATGCGGCGATGCAAATATGACACAGATGTCAGCAAAGATACATATGGAGGCTGCTTTCTATGAGCCTGCAGTTTCAGAGGGCAAAGACGGGGACACCGAAGAATCAAAGTCCATGGAATATCAGCCGGGAAGCTGGTATACGCACCCTGAGGGTAAGCCGACTCTTGAGGACTTTAAGACCATCTACAAGGGGGAAATACCCCAAAGTACCCTGAAGCCCTATACCATTAACAGCAACATTGCGGATATGCTTGAGGATTCCCGGCTGCTTCGCAGGGTATACGGCATTTATGAAAAGAGCCTTGCCAGGCAGTTTGGCAGGGGAAGCGCAGGCTACAAGGGCATGATGGTCATGGCAAAGGAATGTCCCTTGCGCAGCGTGCAGAACAATCTGATGCTTAAAAAGCATTTTGCCCAGGCCATAGCGGATCTGGGCAACGGGCATTATCTTAAAATGATAGGTCATCTGCTTAAGTAGTCGCGGCAGTAAAGCAATATTAAGAATGGGGGAAAACATATGCAAACAACCAAAAAAGAAAGAATCAGCTATTATCTGTATTTTTTCGGACAAAATCTTTTCTACATGATCATTGCCAGTTATATCACTCTTTTTCTTCTGAATCATGGGATAAATGAGGCACTGGCAGCCAGCATCATCATCGCTCCCCAGATATGGGATGTGATCAATGATGTGATCTTCGGACGTATAGTGGACCGGGCGCACTTTAAGGGCGGCAAATTCCTGCCCTGGCTCAAGGTATCCTGGATACTCATACCGGCCACTACCATATTCATATTTGCCATGCCACAGAGCCTGAGCGTCAGCGCCAAGTGCGCCTGGGTGATCACCGGTTACTGTCTGTGGTCCGTGGCTTATACCATGTGCGATACGCCCATATATGCCCTTTCCACGGCCATGACGGAAGTGGTATCCGAGAGGAACGATATCCTGGCAATGGGACGTGTGGTGGGCACCATAGCCTGCGTGGTGGCAACCCTGGCCATAGAGGGACTGTATACTACAACGGGCTGGCCTCTTCTTGCGGTAGGTCTGTCGTTACTGGCCATGGCAATGATGCTTCCCATACTTATAGTGGGCAGGGAGCGCAGCCATGTGACAGGAGTCAATGCACCGACCTTTAAGGAAATGGTGACAGGGCTTGGCCACAACCGCTACCTGATAGTATTTTATATAGCCTTTTTCCTGGTCGGGCTGACCAATACAGTGCAGACAGTCATCCCCACCTTTGCCCAGTATGTCCTGGGAGATACGGACAAGGGAACCATACTGCTGGCCATGGCCATTATACCGGCGGTCATAGTGGCGCTTTTCATACCGGCACTGTGTAAGAAGATTGATAAATTCTGGCTCTATATCATCAGTCTTATCCTTTTTGCCGTGGCATCGCTTTTGCAGTTTGTCACAGGCTATTCAAATGATACGGTCCTCTATATTACCATGGGACTGAGGGGCGTGGGACTGGTAGGTTACAACGTGTTAGTGTATATGTTCACTCCCGACTGCATAGAGTATGGTCAGTATAAGACGGGCATACGCCAGGAGGGTATTACCTTCTCGGTGCAGACCTGCGTGACCAAGCTTTCCGCTGCGCTTATGAGCAGTCTGTCTCTGGTACTCTTGTCTGCCTTCGGCTTTCATGCAGCTTTGGCTGATGAGATCACTGGGGTGGTGGACGCAGAAGGTGCCATGGGCTGCTGGCAGGTCATGACCTGGGTGAGCGCCATAGGCCCTATACTTGCCATAATCATACTGCTTAGCGCCTATAAGCTCAGGGACAAAAATGTGGAACTTATGGCCCGGTGCAATTCGGGGCAGATTGCCAGGGAAGCATGTGAGGAGCAGCTTAAGAGCCTGTGAATATGACATTTTTTTACTATCCAGGTTGAAAATATGCTATAGATAATCGGTCATTTTATCTGACTTCTTTGGTATAATATATGTGGGGTTATAAGTAAAATACCAATGCATGAGGGAGAAGACTACATGAAGAAACCTAATCTGATATTCAATTCCATAGCAGCCAAGATCATGGTGCTTGTTATAGTCAGCTGTATCCTGACGGTATCCATTACCGAGGGGATTGTGCTGCCGAGGGTAAGCTCGCTGTATGAGAGCAGTATCCAGGACAATATGTTAAATCTTGTTAAGGCCTATGGTGATATTGTGGACAGCCGGCTTAAGAAAAACGGCTATTCAATGCTGTTAGCTGAGGAACTGGAGGAACTCTTCTCCCAGGTACAGATAGAGAGTGTGGACAGCTGTTATCCAATGCTGGTCAACAGCTCGGGACTTATATGCTATCATCCTACGACAGAGCTGATGAGCACCAGTTATACGGATGCTTATCCCAATGATACCCTGATGCCCGAGCTGATGAACCGTATTGCCATGAGTGATATTCCGGAGCCCACGGTGCTGGAGTATGAGCTTGAGGGCGAAGAGGTTATGGTAGCCTACTATGTCTGCGGCGGTTCCAACCCGATACTTTTCATAGTTGCGGATAAGAGTGAGGCCATGAGTCCGGTCAATTCGGTTGTAAGAGTGGGAGTTTTCGCAGCCTTTATTGTCATCCTGCTTATGCTGGTGCTGGCATATTTCATGTGTCTTTCCATTGTAAAGCCTATTAAGGCAATGACGGATGTACTCCGCAGGAGCGCTGATATGGATTTCTCCATGGATGAGGCGACCCTTAAGTACTCCCGGCAGAAGGATGAGACCGGTAAGATGGCTTATGCCGTGTCCAAGGTCAAGAGCAGTATTCAGGAAGTTGTGGGACAGATATCCGATATTTCCGACAGGATCCAAAATGGCTCAGAGGGCCTGGGAAATGTGGTGGATGTGTTGGATGACAACTCCAAGAAGAGCATGAAATGTACAGAAGAGCTGTCTTCGAGCATGAAGCTCAATGTCCTCCCTGCAGTTGAGGTTATAGAGCAGAATGTGGAAGATGCAGCCCAGAATGTGGAGCATATCAATGCCAAGCTTGGCAACGGACGTAAGACTGTAGGGGATGTGCTCATTCAGGCCAAGGAGATGCAGAATGCTTCAGTGGAGGCCAATGACCATACCAGGGAAATGTACAATACACTGAAGGAAGAAACCGCAAAAGCAGTTGAAAAGACTGCCAGGATCAATGAGATCAGTAATCTGGCAGCTGATATTTCCGATATAGCCAGCAGGACCAATCTGCTCTCACTCAATGCTTCCATTGAGGCAGCCAGAGCAGGAGAGGCAGGAAGAGGCTTTGCTGTTGTGGCTCAGGAGATCAGGGATCTGGCTACCCAGACAGCTACCACCACCAACGATATACGTAAGGTGGTTGAGGTTATCGAGGATGCTACCCAGGGTCTTGTGGACTGTCTGAACAAGGCTATGGATTATATGGATACTACAGTCATATCCGACTATGAGAATTTCCTGGAATCAGGTGTGAAATATCATAACAGCTCAAAGGAAATAGACAATGTTATCGAGGAGATCAGCCAGGCTATGAATGCCTTAAGCAGTGAAATGCTGGATATCCAGGATAAGATAGTGGGCATAGCATCCAGTGTCAACATATCTGTGGAAGAGGTGGCCGACATAGACGGACAGACCTCCGAGGTATACGGTATGGTCAACAGGACCGGTGAACTTTCGGATTCACTGGCAGGCTTCGCCGAGGATATGAACCGCATTGTAAATCAGTTCAAGCTGTAAATAACAAGATCCCTTCGCGTTTTTACGTTGGAGAGATTTTGTTATATAATGGGAAGGGAGCAAAGCTCAAAAAGGGAGTATTGAGGAAATAGGTCATGAATTTAGGGGGACTGAACAGTCTGGGGGGTGCCCTGGACGGATGGGCTGTTTTTGCCTGTCTGATAATGCTTGCAGTATTGTTATATAATTTCAGGGACAGTTACAGCAGTGCAAGTACACGCTGTCTGATAATACTTGATATTATGTGCATCATAGCACTGTGGGGAGACAGGCATGCCGTTACATGTATGGGCACGGCAGGAACTAAGCATACCTGGATGCTTGTGGCCGGAACATATCTGACATATCTTATATATTTTATTATGCCCTGGTTTACCAATATGTATATAAGGGCTTTGGCCATGGAAAAGGGCAAAAAACCCATCCACTGGCTGCAGGGACTTTGGAATACGGTTGCAGTCCTTCAGATTCTGATGTTGACATTTTCACAGTTCTATCATTATTTCTATTATTTTGATTCCGATAATAATCTGATACAGGGGCCCTATTTTGAACATATGAGGGTTGTAAGGATGATCACGCTTCCCCTGGTGGTAATGACGGTTTACGCATATCGTAAATGTTTTGACCTCTCGCAAAATCTGACCCTTATGACCTATGCTGTGTTTCCGGCGATCGGATTGTGCTTTCAATTAATGATCCCGACACTCCCCGTGCTGAATCTTTCCGTGGTTGTGTCTATGGGTGTAATGGTCATAAATGCAGTGGAGATCAAGTCAGGGAACAGATCAGAAGATACGCTTATCAATCCAGGGACCGAGCCTGCAAAGGAAATCTTGAGGGAGACCTATAGGGCAGAAGATGAAGGAGCCGTGATTGAAAGGCGCTTAAGTCGCAAGCACATATTCATAATCAATCCTCAGTCGGGAAGAGCAGTTGACTTAAGCTTATTGCGCAGGGCACTTAATCAGGTGGAGGGACTTGAATACTATGTCTTTACCAGCAGTGTCCCGGGAGAAGAGACTGAGCTTACTCACAAGATACAGCATTATTTCAGTGAAGGTATTATCCGCATATACTGCTGCGGCGGCTCGGGAACAGTCAGAAATGTACTTGAGGGTATAGAGGATTTCAGCAGAATAGAACTGGCTGTATATCCCTGCGGTATGACCAATGATTTCCTGAAGGTGTTCAAGGGCAGTGAGGAAATGTTTAAGGACATTCGCAGGCTCATAGACGGACAAGCCAAGAAGATTGATTATATAAGGACCAATCATGGTCTGGCTCTCAATACCCTGTCCGGGGGTTTTGATCCCAGGATCGTGGAAAATATAGAAAAATACAGGGATTTTAAGATTCTGGGCAAAATGATGCCCTATTTTATGGCAATATTTGCTTCCATAGTATTCAGCAGACCTAAGGGCTATGAGGTTATCCTGGACGGACTGCGTAAAAGAGGGGATTTCTCGGAGATTTATTTCGGCAACGGAGGAGTGCTGGGAGGGTCCATGCATTTCTTTGAAAATCCCGATGTCAGGGACGGTAGGGCTGAGTATGCGCTTCTTAGGGGACACAGGGGCATAAGAATGCTGGAAGTGGCAACAGCTCTTGCAAGAAGATCTCCAAAGGTTCCCAAAATATTTGAGATGGGTCGTTCGGCCAAGGTCATTATCAGGAAAGAGGATAACAGCCCCTTTAAGATGAATCTGGACGGGGAAATACCCGGTGAATTCCCCGAGTGGACTGCGGAAATCGTAAGTAAGGGCCTGAATTTTGTAATACCGGAGGGGATGAAATATGAAGGATAACTATATTCGCTTTGGTAGACTTACAGTTGAACTGCTCTATCTTCTGCAGTGTGTGATCCTGGTATGGTATGTGGCAGATACACACAGATATAATGAATATACCAATCTGGTCATATACTTTTTCTGCGTATTCAGTACTGTATGTATCTGGACCATGGGAAGACTGGGTAATGTGGCGCCTATGCTGTATTGCTCGACCATTGCGCTGGCTTCCCTGGTATTGGCAATGATACAGCTGCTCATATGCGAGAAACTCATCTTTATGATACTGGTGTATATGCTGCAGTGGCTGTTAATCATACCCTTTCTCAAAAGGAGGGTATGCCTGTCTCTGGCTGTGGTGCAGTTTCTGGGCATAGGTATGGTATACATGCTGACAAGGCAGGGAGTATTTGATTTCTTAAACCGGGACGATATTATGGCGCTGAGTCTCTCTCTGGTCATTGCCCTGTGGGTCAGCTATGGGATCATTGGGCTGATAAAGGAGCATATCAGGCGAGATATAGAGCAGAGCCAATCTAACGAAGATATGCTCAAGCTGGTGGAGGCCATGTGTGAGGAGGCAAGATCTGCCACCAGGTCGAAATCCGATTTCCTCTCCAATATGTCCCATGAGATCAGGACTCCTATCAACTCAGTCCTGGGCATGAATGAGATGATCTTAAGGGAGACAGAGGATCAAAACATTCGGGAGTATGCAAGTAATATAGACAATTCCGGACATATGCTCTTAGGGATAATCAATGATATTCTGGATTTTTCAAAGATTGAATCAGGCAAAATGGAACTGGTGAATACAGGTTACCGCCTAAGCAGTATGCTGAGGGACTTTGACAATATGCTCAGGGCAAGGGCAGAGTCCAAGGGGCTTAAATTTGTAATAGAAGCCGATGAAAATATGCAGGAATATCTTATCGGAGATGAGGTAAGAGTCAAGCAGATAGTGACTAACCTGCTGACCAATGCCATTAAATATACGGAAGAGGGCTCGGTGACACTTACGGTAAGTCAGGAAGGCTACCAGGACGGAAATGTGGAGCTGTCCTTTGCTGTGGCTGATACGGGACAGGGAATCAGGGACGATGACAGGGAGAAGCTGTTTGCTGCCTTTAGGAGGATAGACGAGAAGAAAAACCGCAACATAGAGGGAACCGGACTGGGACTGGCCATCTCCGCCAATTTCGTAAAGATGATGAACGGGGTCATCAGGGTAGACAGTGAATATGGCAAGGGTTCAGTATTTACGGTTACCATTCCCCAAAAGGTGGAAAAGGAAGGCCGCATGGCAGATGTGGTTACCCTTTCGGAGGGCACTGCTCAGCAGCCGGAAGTTGCTCAGGCAGCCTTTACTGCACCTGAAGCACAGATACTGGTGGTAGATGATACTGAGATGAACCTTAAGGTAGTAAGAGGTCTGCTTAAGAGAACCCAGGCAAAGGTGACCACTCTTCCCAGTGGTGCTGCGGCCCTTAATTTCTTAAGGCGCAAGTCCGCTGACCTTATCCTCTTAGACCATATGATGCCTGAGATGGACGGAATAGAGACCCTTAAGGCCATTAAAAATGAAAGACTGACAGATGCGCCCTGCATAGCCCTGACGGCCAATGCAGTGGCCGGTTCAAGGAAAATGTACCTGTCTGCGGGCTTTAATGATTACTTAAGCAAGCCCATGACCGGAGCCCAGTTGGAGGAAATGCTCCTTCGCTATCTGCCGGAAGATAAGATCTGCAGGTAAGTGTATTGCACGGGTTATTCGCATAATGGTGCCGGTGTCTGCAGTCCGGGTTCTGCTTGCTTATGGAGTGGTCGGGCTTTGACATATCCGGAAATTTTCGCCGGTGCCTGCAATCCCTGCAACGATTGCTTCACTCCCTGATTTATGGGCATTTCCCATAATATACTGGCGTTTTACGGGACCGGCCCACATGTGCCATCCATGGCACTGTGTGCCTGGCTTGGACATCGTGTCCAAACCTCCCTGGATACATAGGAAATGCCGCAAAAATCATGGTCGCTTGCAAATGTGCAGGGATTGCAGGCACCGACAAAATTTCCTGATATATTAACTAAGTATGGCCACTCCATAAGCAAGAAGAACCCGGACTGCGGGCAGGGTGGATAGTGCGAGAATAATATGATAATAGATTTTCATACACATACATTTCCAGAGAAGATAGCCGCAAGGGCCTTGCAGAGTCTGAGTGAGGGATCACATACTGCTCACTTTACGGACGGCACGACTGAGGGCCTGCGCGAGAGCATGAGGACTGCAGGAATTGACAGATGTGTCAGTCTTGCAGTGGCTACAAGAGCGGACCAGGTTGCTCATATCAATGACAGGATCATTGCAAATCAGGCGCAAAATGGGGATGGTGATATCATAGCCTTTGGTGCCATGCATCCGGATATGGATGAATATGTTAGTGAACTGGGCAGGCTCAAGGCTGCCGGCATCAGGGGCATCAAGCTGCATCCGGCCTTCTGTGGGCTGGACCTTACGGATATACGCTTCAAGCGTATCATTGAAAAGGCCTCGGAGCTTGATCTGATCGTGGTCACTCATGGGGGAGTGGACATAGGTTTTCCTGATCACGACTACGCAAGCGTGGATCACATACTGGAGATAATGAGAGAGGTCGCACCGGGCAGACTGGTGCTGGCACATATGGGCGGCTGGCAGAACTGGGATAATGTAAGGAAATATCTGGCGGGGGCGCCACTGTGGCTGGATACGGCCTTCAGTCTGGGAAATGTTCCCATACTTAAGGGGCAGGAAGATGAGATGCCCTATAAATATCAGATGGATATGGGGAAATTCAAAGACCTGGTGTACGCCCACAGTGTGGACAGAGTCTTATTTGCTACGGATTCACCCTGGGCAGATCAGAGGGAGTATGTGGACTTTGTAAGGCGGAGTATCACCGATGAGTCTGTATTAAATAAAATCCTGGGTGAAAACGCAAAGGGGCTGTTGAATATATAGGCACTGTGTGAAAATGTGGCATGGTTACGTGAATATACAAAAGGGTTGGCTTAAATGCCAACCCTTATCTTTTATAGGTTTAAACTGATTTTGATTCAACGCCGGGAAGTTCATCCTTAATGACTGTATCTTCCTGGGGCAAATTAGCCCCGACTGCATTTGCAGCGTCCATATTATTTTCGACAGCAGGTCTTTCATTTTGATGGGTCCAACCGGAGAAACGGGCTTTGAAATCCACCACTTTTTGGTCACGCAGTTGGGCCCGCTGCTCGCGATTCTTACGTCGGATCTCGGCCAGCTCTTCATATTGCTGCTGCTTCAGCTTGTCAGCCACCATTTTCTTTTCAAGCTTTTCGCTGTATTCCTGCTCACGTCTGCGGGCGTCCTCAAGCTTTTTGGCCTGCTTCTCCTGCTTGCGGATAAGCTTGTTTTCAAGGCTCATGCGGGCCTTGCGGTTCTTCTTTACAGTCTTTGCGGCGCTGCGCTTAAGCTCTTTGATCTCAGCCCTGGCAGCCCGGGAGGCACGTCCCGTACCACGGTAGGGATTTCGCAAAAAGAAATCAGCACTGCCTATGATATACATTACGATAGCATAGACTGCACAGATATAAATAGCCAGAGTCAGGTCCATAAATTCCAGTTCATATACTGCATATAAAAACAGCATAAGGGGAGTGGTAAGCAGACCAAAGAGTTTGCAGATAGCACCATAGAGACCGCTTTGCAGCCTGCCGTCCCTCTCGTGCAGCAGGACAGTGCTTTCAGCTCCCGTAAGAGCGAGCATTGCAAAAAATATGCTGGTATCAATACCCTCGATATATCCAATGTAGGCGCAGAGGGCCAGAGCCATCAGGAACATGGAAAATACGGCACCCTGATAGACTGCATTGCCATATTCCACCATACCTTCAACCTTATCCAGACTAATGCCATGAAGTGCATAGATCTGTTCTGCCTGTTCCTGCTCATGCATCTGATTGTAGAGGCGCATCTGTTTGTTCTGGGCCATGTTCTCAGCCTGTTGCCTGCGTCTTTCCTCAAGCAGCTTCTGCTTCTCAAACAGCTCCTGGCGTTCTATATCCTCCTGCTCCCTGAGCATCAGAGTACGTTCTTCAAGCCAGTTTTTCTCCTGGACTATCAGGTCCTCATTCTCCAGCTGGGAGCGCAGACTTTGGATATCCTGGAGTTGTGAGCTGATATCTGCCAGCTTTTCTTCAAGCTCAGCAGTGTTGTCACCCAAGCGTTCCTCACGCCTTGCGCTGATACGTTCCGTAAGGCTCTCCTTTACAGGGATATTGAGAGATTTATCTGCATCAGTCAGGGTCGTCTCTGACTCGCTGTCCCGGGGGATGAGTGTAGTGATCTTGGCGTTTTCGTTTAACTTTTCTTCTTTCACGTCTTCGGACATTGTCTGTTGCTCCTGTATATAAAGCTTATCTTTCTTTTTTTTATTTTTCTTGGACATTTTCTTAAACCTGCCTTCACGTATAGTTTACATAATAGGTTGAAAATAATCAAGATATTTCAGGGAAATATTTAAGCTGCTGCTAAGAAAAAAGGCAGCCGATGCGGCTGCCTGTCTGTTACAGAAGATATGAATCGCTGATAAAGTAAATAAGGGCTGCCCAGGTATACATGGAATAGAAGATGCCCCTGTCATCCCGGCCCTGTTTAAGAATACGGGTGGCCTCGGCCTTATCAAGCAGGAAGAAATCCTCAAACATCTCCGTGCCCTCAGCACCCTCGTGGGAAAGGTTGAGCGTTGATTCATCATCTATGATCACGCATACCAGGGCATTGCTTTCGTCGGTCATGCCCGGAGTGGAAAAAAGCAGGGGACTTACAGTAAATATACTGTCCTTATCCGAAAGCTCGATATTTGCCTCTTCCTTGAGCTCTCGTTTGGCAGTTTCCAAAATGGGTTCGGACTTTAATTTGTCTGCAGGGTCTATGAGACCGGCAGGAATGCTTAAAACATACTGTCCCAAAGGATATCTGAATTCGTAGGTAAGCAGCAGTCTTGGCTTCTCACCCTTTACTATGACTATACAGCTTACTGCGTCAGGAAGCATGCTTTTAAAAGAAGCTTCATCCTTGAGGGCTGCCAGATCGGCTTTGCCGCGGCGGGTGGCATTCATATACTGCTTGCCCTCTATGTATTCCAGACCGTAGACATTCAAAAATTTGCTTTCGAAGGCGGGATGTACCTGCTCATTGGTTAAATGGGGTGTGTTCATGATCTTATTCTCCGGGTTATGTTATTGGTATACAGTGCGTGCTGTATTAAGCTAATTCACTTCAGCGGTCAGTTCCTGTTCTGACCTGAAATAGGTAAAGGCAGCTGTGTCGAAGACCTTGCCATCATCACCATGCAGCACAATGTCCACGGTAATCAGATGCTTTCCGCAGCGCACCAGCTTTGCCTCGCAGTAAATATACTCAGTATCACAGGCCGGCTCCAGGTAATTCATACTGCCATTGACTGTGGTGACCAGGCGTCCGTTCATATTGGCCAGGGTGCCTCCGACAGTATCCGCTATGGCATACAGGCAGCCACCGTGAGCGGTGCCATAGGGGTTGAGCAGCTTCTCGGCAAAGGGAATGCGGCCAACAGTCTTATCAGGCCCCAGTTCAACTATCTCAAGATCAAAATAGCTTATAAAGGTATTCTTTTTAAGAAAGGCAAGCATGGCTTCCTTTCTTGCTTCAAGTTCTGTCATAATAATGCTCCTGTTATTTTCAACATTCTTTATAGCACAGTTTCCACAAATTGTCATTGATATTGTAGAATTGATTTTTTCACCGACTGCGCCCATATCCTTATCCTGAAAGCCTGCTATTGTTAGAAATAAATCACAACACGAACACCCGTTCGAGGCAAGATGCGTATTATCCGGCATTTTGGCCATATGATTAAAAAGGTGTTCACACGACCAGGGTTCAGAAAATACAAAAAAATATAAAATAATGAACAAAATACTCGATTATAGGTTATAATAAGGAAGATTTTGTATGGAAATGCTTTGTAAATATTAACAACATATACGAGAGGAAATGAAAATGCTGACCAAAAAAGAATTTGAGATACTGGTTCATCTGACCGAAACCGATGAAGTACCCACACAGAGGGAAATAGCAGAAGCTGTGGACATGTCGGTGGGTACTGTCAACAAGGTGCTTAAGGAACTGAACGAAAAAGGATACTATGCGGATGGCATGATCACAGTCAAGGGCCAGGATGCGCTGGAGCCCTACAGGGTTAAGCGTGCGGTCTTTGTGGCAGCCGGCTTTGGCTCAAGAATGGTCCCGATCACTTTTAACACCCCCAAGCCCCTGGTCAGGGTACATGGCACACGTATCATTGATACACTGCTGGATGCTGTGGTGGCAGCGGGCATACCCGAGATAGTCATAGTCCGCGGATATCTTGGTGAGCAGTTCGACCAGCTGTTGTACAAATATCCCAACATCCGATTTGTGGAAAATCCCATATACAATGAGGCAAATAATATTTCCTCCGCAGCCTGTGTAAAATATCTGCTGCAGGGAGCTTATGTGCTGGAGGCAGATCTGCTGCTCAAAAATAAGAAGCTCATAAGAAAATATGAATATGAAACCAATTTCCTGGGAATACCAGTGGATGTGACGGATGACTGGTGCCTTGTGTCCAATGACAAGGGTATTGTTACCGAGGAAAAGGTGGGTGGAACCAACTGCCATCAGATGGTGGGCATCTCTTACTGGAGTCCTGAGGATGGGGCAAAGCTGGCAGCTGACATTGATGAGGTATATCATGCCCCCGGCGGAAAAGAGCGTTACTGGGAACAGGTTCCCATGGTGTACAAAAAAGAAAATTATAAGGTGCATATCAGGGAATGCGCCTTTGAGGACATTACGGAAATAGATACCTTCAACGAGCTCAAGGCGATTGACAAGCTCTATGATACCGGCAGGTAACATGACATGAAAAACGTTCAAATTTATATTTACACTTGACAATAATGAACAGAAAAACTATAATTCTTCAGGAATGGTTTGAAGAAATGTTTTACAAGACCAAAATTTAAATAAAAATTTGAACGATACTGAGCCAAAAAACTTTGAAAATCCGGAGGGAATTATGGGCAACGATACAACAGAACTGAAAAAACAGCTGAGTCCTACTCATGTATGGGCCATAGCCTTTGGCTGTGTCATAGGGTGGGGATCCTTTATAAATCCCGGCAAGAAATTCCTGCCCAATTCAGGCGTGGCCGGAACTGCAATAGCCATGGTGCTGGGCGCGTTGGTCATGATCATCATAGCCTTCAGCTATGCCTACATGGTGCCCAAATATCCCAAGGCCGGTGGTGAATTTACCTTTACCAAGATGTGCTTTGGAAAAAACATGGCGTATATCTGCGGATGGTTTCTGGTAGTTGCTTATCTTACCAACGTCCCCATGAACAGTACGGCTATAGGACTTATAGTGGATGGCCTGGATGGAAGTGCTGATATTTTGAAATTCGGATTCCACTACAGCATCGCGGGCTTTGATATTTATATGGGAGAAATGCTGCTGGCCATGGCCATTCTGATTCTTTTCGGAATACTCAATATTATGGGGGTCAAGAAGGCAGGCTTTGTGCAGACAGTCCTTTCATGTCTCCTGGTGGTCTGTGTATTTACGCTTTTTATCGCCGGCCTTGTAAGTGCCAAGGCAAAGGGCATCAACATGGAGCCCATATGGGGCTTTGATAAGACGGCGGCCATTGCGGACGGGGCAACTACAGCACAGATATCCGCCTATGCACATACAGGCAGCGCGGGGATATTATCCGCCATACTGGCAACCTTTGCCATTGCCCCATGGGCTTACGTAGGCTTTGATGCCATTCCACAGGCAGCTGAGGAATTCAATTTTTCGTTCAAAAAAGTCAGCGTGATCATGATCATAGCAATCGTATTCGGTTGCTTTGTATATACTTCCAATAATACTGTGGCAGCAGCCGCATTGGAAAACTGGCCCGACCGTGTTATGGCGGGCGACTGGGTACTCCTGATCGCAGCTGAGGAGCTGCTGGGCTCCTTCGGCAAGGTGCTCATAGGAGTAGGCGTATCCTGTGCGGTCCTTTCCGGCATCATGGGCTTCTATCTGGCCAGTTCCCGACTGATGTATTCCATGAGCAGAGAAGGTTATCTGCCTGAGTGGTTCGGGGTTGTTGATAAGAAATACGGTACCCCCAAGAATGCCATGATATTCTGTATCATAATCAGCCTGTCCGGTCCCATACTGGGAAGGGAGGCCTTAGGGTGGTTTGTGGATATGAGTGCCATCGGTGCTTCCATCGGATACTTCTTTACCTGTGCAAGTACGCTGGTCACGGCCAAAAGAGATAAAGACGGGACAATTTTTTTGAAGGTCATGGCCGTTGTGGGTGTATGTTTTTCCGTGGCATTTATGATCCTGCAGCTTATACCCATTCCGGGACTTACAGGAGTACATTTTGGCAAGGAATCCTACATCATGCTGATCGTATGGATCGCAATCGGCGTGGTATTTTATATCAGGCAAAGAAAGCATTTTGCGGGAAATGAATGATCCGCTTTTAATAAAATCTTATGTATGGCGCTGCCTTTGGGGCAGCGCTTTTTTTGTGTGGGTACTGCTCCCAATGGTTCGGTCTAAGCGGACTCGTGAAAAACCTCGTCC
>R03__coassemble_893_pt1 | contig 15363 bp, 16 predicted proteins | sample R03__metabat2_low_PE_031 | metagenome-assembled genome bin R03
AAAAGTATCACAGAGTATCGCGAGCTAGCGTCATTCTGTGGTAAAAAGTGGTAAGGCAAGTGGTATGAGCATGAGCACTTACGACCTGTATTGCTAATATTAAATTGTTGAAGGAGACGTCTTATACATAAGGCGTCTTTTTTGATTTTAATGAAATGCATTTCAAAAGTACTTATGAAATTCAGTACAACAGGCTTAGAAAAAGCTTGGGATGGAGAAAGCTTACCAGCCTGAATTTAATTGTCCTACAGAAAAAGAGTTGAGGATATTGAGTTTCATGCACCTAATCTATATGAGATAGAAACTTATGAGGATTTGTATTATGCGGCATTGATGTGTTTGTATGATATTTATAAATAACAATAGTAGTTATAAGGCTTGACCGAGAGATTGAACTTTTTTATTTGTAATAATAGAAATATGCGCCCAAGGCTATTTGAATGCGGAAACAGCTGATTTGCGGTTACAGTCCATAGTACAGGTTGTAATTGGCAAGCATCCGTTGGTGTTCCTCGGTGAGCCAGGGATTGTCAGGATCGTCATCTGTGGGATCCCAACTGCTAAAGGGTGAGCCGGCGGGCAGCTTGAGTGACTGAGGCTTGTACAGAGGGGTAGGGTCCTCGTCATCGGAGTAGAGCACGACCTGGGTGCCCTCGGGAATGTTATAATATATCCATTTGGCGTCTGCTACGGACAGGCGCACACAGCCAAGAGAGGCAACGCCTCCCAGCTTGTTGTATTCTTCGGTTTCCAGATCATCATTATTTTCAGACAGGTAGGGAACGGAATGGAACATGAGCTTGCCGCCTATGCGTACACAGTAGCGGGCATAGCTGGCATCCACCATCAGACGCCATTCGTAGCGTTCCTCAGTATAGTAGGTATCCTTGGGCGTGGTGTGCCCCTCACGGCCACAGGAGCAGACAAAGGTCTTAACAAGCTCTGATTCATTTCCCTTATCATCCAGCTTAAATATCCTGACTACGCTCTGAGTCCGGTTTATGTAGATTTTATAATGATTTTTTACGGCTGCCTCTGTGAATCCATCCTCAAGTGACTGAGCCCGGGCATTGGCCGGGAGCAGAAATGCGATCAACAGGGCGAGCATGATTATACGTATATATTTCATAAGTCCCTCGTGACGTAAAATATTATCATATGGTGGGACATAAGGGCAAGATTAAGTTTACAAATTCGGGCTGTATATGCGGGAACCGCTCTGTTAAAGTAACGGTATCTCATGTTATAATGAGGCTGGATCAGGCACTGTAAATACAGACGGATATGTGTTAGAATACAATAGATTGTGCACTGAACAAGGATGGAGATCATATGAAGACACTGGATACATCACTTACATACTTTGTTACCGGAGGAGCCGGGTTTATCGGTTACTTTTTATCCAGAAGGCTGCTGGAGGCAGGGGCCAGGGTAATCGGCTATGACAATATGAATGATTATTATGAGGTTTCCTTAAAGGAGCACAGACTGAGTCTCCTTGCTCCCTTTGAGAAATATACCTTTGTGAGGGGCGATATAGCTGATAAGGCACAGCTGACAGAGGCCTTTGAGACCTATAAGCCCGATATAGTTATGAATCTGGCAGCCCAGGCAGGTGTGCGCTATTCCATAGAGAATCCTGATGCCTATATCCAGTCCAATCTGGTGGGCTTTGCCAATGTGCTGGAATGCTGCAGGCATTATCCTGTCAAACATCTGGTATACGCCTCTTCCAGCTCAGTATACGGCGGTAATAAGAAGGTTCCCTTTTCCACAACTGACCAGGTAGATCATCCCGTGAGCCTCTATGCGGCTACCAAGAAGGCCAATGAGCTTATGGCCTACAGCTACAGCAAGCTTTACGGCATCAAGAGCACGGGACTCAGATTTTTCACGGTTTACGGGCCCATGGGCAGACCGGATATGGCAGCCTACAAATTTGCCTTAAAGATGATGAAGGATGAGCCTATCCAGATCTACAACAACGGTGATATGAGACGTGATTTCACCTATATTGATGATATTGTCACGGGCGTGGTAAATGTTCTGGCCAATGAGCCCGGGCCTGACGAGACCGGAGTATGCTACAAGATATACAATATCGGTAACAATGCTCCCGAAAATCTCATGGATTTTGTCACAGCCTTAGAGAAGGCTCTTGGCAGGGAGGCAAAGAAGGAATTTTTGCCCATGCAGGCAGGGGATGTTCCCCAGACCTATGCGGATGTCAGCGAGCTGATAAAGGATTTTGATTTTAAGCCCGATACCTCCATTGAAGACGGACTTAAGGCCTTCGCTGACTGGTTTTTGGATTATTACGGATATAAAGCTTAGAAAGGCATGCTATGCTGTTTAATTCCTATATATTCATTCTGGCATTTTTGCCTCTGTGTCTTATTGGATTCTACATACTGAAAAATCGCTTTCCCACCGCGGCAAAGGTGCTGCTGGTGGGTTTTTCGCTATGGTTTTACGGGTATTTTAACTTAGGCTACCTGGCCATTATGATAGGCTCTGTGGTCGTCAATTACCTATTTTATCTGGGAATAAAAAGGGCGAGAGCCCTGTATGTTTTGGCTGTTATAGCCAATCTGGGACTTCTGTTTTATTTCAAATATTTCGATTTTTTCCTGGAAAATGTCAATCTGATATTTAAAATGGATCTGCCACTAAAGGGGATACTTCTGCCTCTGGGAATAAGCTTTTTTACCTTCCAGCAGATATCCTTTTTGACAGATGTGTACAATGGGGAAATAGAAAAGGTGTCGCCTCTGGATTATGCCCTGTTCGTAACATTTTTTCCCCAGCTCATAGCAGGCCCCATTGTGGAATCCGGCGAAATGCTGCCCCAGTTTGAACACATTGAGGATATCAGATTTGATATGTCCAAAATGGCAGATGGAATCACCGTATTTGTACTGGGTCTTGCCAAAAAGGTGCTCATAGCGGACACCTTCGGTGTGGCGGTGGATGCGGTATACAGCAGTCTTACTACTGCCAATGCCACGGATTCCCTGCTTGTGATACTGTTCTATACCCTTCAGCTGTATTTTGATTTCAGCGGCTACTGTGACATGGCCATAGGAATAGGAAAAATGCTGGGGATAGACATTGCACTTAACTTTAATTCGCCCTATAAGGCAGCGGATATCTATGAATTCTGGAAGCGCTGGCATATTACCCTAAGCCGCTTCTTTACCAAGAATGTATACATTCCCCTTGGAGGCAACCGCAGGGGTGAGGCGAAGATGTATTTCAATCTCTTTGTGGTATTTTTCCTAAGTGGTCTCTGGCACGGAGCCGGATATAATTTTATCCTGTGGGGTTGCATGCACGGCCTGCTCTATATCATTACCAGAGCCGTGAGAAATAAAAGGCACGGACAGCGCCTCTGGCCCAGACCCATAGGAGTGATCCTGACCTTTCTCTTTGTCAATGTGGCCTGGGTATTTTTCAGAGCTGGGAATATCAGTGAAGCTCTGCAGGTGTTTGCCAATCTGTTCACAGCGGGATGGGGCCTGCCTTCGACGGCGGTCTACGAGGCCTTTAATCTTCCGGAGCTGTGGTATGTGCTCAAGGCAGTACATCTGACAGAGGTGTCATTTGGGAATTATATTTGCCTTATGGGCTATACACTTGTGTCACTTGTGATGGTATTTGCCTGTCCAAATGTGCATGAAATAGCAAATAAGAGCAAGTACAGGGTTATTGACGGCCTTTTGCTTGCATTTGTGTTTATATGGTGTCTGGTGAGCCTTTCCGGGGTCAGCACCTTCCTCTATTTTAATTTCTAGGACACTGACTTAAGTTAAAGGAAAATCGGATTTTGAATATGAAAAATTTTAAAGGATTTTTTCTAAGCTTCATAATTGCCGTAGTCCTTGCGCTGCTTCTTATAGCAGGGCTTGTAATTTATGTGGACCCCTTTTTCCAGTATCATGCCCCCTTAAGCTGGTTCCCCTACGTGGTGGATGACCAGGTGGACATGAATCCGGGGCTTGCTAAGAACACGGACTATGATTCGATACTTTTGGGCTCTTCCATGACAGTCAATTTCAATACGGACTGGTTTGAGGAATATATGGGACTGGATACGGTCAAACTTTCCTACAACGGGGCCTACCCCAAGGATCAGTCCAATATCATGAGCATAGTCTTTGATGCAAAGGGCGACAGGGTAAAGCGGGTTTTCCTGGGCATTGATGAAATGAATTATTCGGGGGATATTGAGGAGACCAAGTATCCCATTACGGATTATCTGTATGATGATAATAAGCTCAACGATGTCAATTATATTTTCAATAAGGATGTGATCTTGGATTACTGTATCAAGCCGCTTATTGACAGGTCCGATGCTACAGACTGGAATCTTACCTACCCCTTCTGGTGGCAGGATGAGCACTACAGCAAGGCTTTGGTGCTCATGTATTATGAGCCCTGTGAGAAGGCTGAGAGCGAGCCGGATACCCAGGCCTTTATTGATGCCATAGGGGCCAATCTGGATGCCAATATATTGCCCTACATAGAGGCTCATCCCGAGACGACCTTTACCATATTCTATCCGCCCTACAGCATACTTTACTGGAATGATGTGAACAACCGTAAGGAATTGACGGCTGTCATTGAAAAATACAGGTATATGACCGAGAGGCTTCTGGAATATGATAATGTGGAAGTGTATTTCTTCCAGAATAATGAGGAGATCATCTGTGACCTTAATAATTACGCAGATTACACCCATTATCACGGCAGGATCTGTGAATATATGGTAAGCTGCTTTGCGGATGGGACCCACAGGGTGACAGAGGAGAACCTTGAGGAAGAACTTGAGGTGCTTTATGAGCTGGCGAGGGATTATGATTATGATGCCATATGGGATGACTGGTACAACTGATGCTGCCGCACAAGCATAATGGTCATATGGGCTCCTGGACCGGAGATTTGGTATAATCAGGATGACTATGGTATAATTTAGCGATGCGTGCTGAAAAAAGCATTAAGGTGTGAGGCACAAAACAGGCTGACACCCTGATATGGAGAGGAATATGGTACTGAGTATATTGATGCTCATTTTAATATTGCTGATAGCACCTGCTGCAGTCGGACTACTGCCGGCTTTTTTTCTGTCCCCGCAGAGACGTACTCCCTGCAGTATTTTTATTTTCGGAAGCGTTATCAATCTGGCTCTGATGCAGTTGGTGGCTGTTCCCTTTATTCTGCTGGATGCCTATGGCTTTGACAAGATAGTGATCCTTTATTCCATACTCGTCGGTATATTTTCCATTGCCGGCATAGTTCTGACTGTGATCAGGGTAAAAAAAGACGGAAAATATCTGGCAGATTCCATGTTTAAGAGAGATATTTCCACTGAGGAAGTAGTGGAATGGATAATGTTTGTGCTGGTACTGGTATTTCAACTGGTAATGTTTATCAGGATGGCTTCCTTTGACGGGGATGATGCCTACTATGTGGTGGAATCCCTGCTGTCTGATGAGACAGGGACCCTGTACCGCATAAGACCCTACACAGGGTTGTCTACGGGAGTAGACCTGCGCCATGCCCTGGCCGCCTTTACTATGTGGATCGCCTATATAGCCAGGGTCAGCGGACTGCATTCCACTATTGTGGCTCACAGCATTATCGGACTGTATCTGATACCGCTTACCTATATGGTATATCTGGAGACGGGAAGGAGCCTGCTGCCCAAGGAGCGTAAGAAACTGCCCATATTCCTTATATTTGTGGGCATTATGCAGATCTTCGGCAATGTGTCCATTTACACAGGAGCCACATTTTTCCTGACCAGGACCTGGCAGGGCAAATCCGTGCTCGTCAATCTGGTGATCCCGGTTGCCTTCTGGCTCCTGCTTAATATTTTCGATACGGAAAGTCATGAAAATGACCTGCGTCTGGGCTATTGGGTTATGCTTTTTATCAATAACATTGTTGCGGCCATGTGCTCGACCACCAGTGTGCTTTTACTTGCAATGCTCATAGGTATTTCGGGACTGGTACTGACAATAAAGAACAGGGATCTTCAGATATTGCTGAAACTGATAATCACCTGCGTGCCCCTGGTGGTATACGGGTGCCTCTATCTGCTGGTATAAAATATGAGAGAATTACTGGATATTTTCAAAGCTTATAACGGAACCGGCTACTACTGCATTTTATTCATTGCGGCCATGCTGTATCTGTGGTTTACAGAGGAGGATAAGCGCACCCGCTGCCTGCTTGTCTACGCCCCTGCGCTGATCCAGGTACTCTTCTTTATCCCCTACTTTTACATGATATATGTGAGACTGGATGAGGGAACCTACTACAGGATACTCTGGCTGCTGCCTATGACTGTGGTCATAGCCTATGCGGGCTGCAGGCTTATTGGCGTGCATACCAAGGTGGGGCTGGCTCTGCTAGCCGTACTGCTTGTGCTGTCGGGAAGCTATGTCTACAAGGGAGAATACATGACTGAGGCCGAAAATGCCTATCATATTCCCCAGGAGGCTGTGCAGGTCTGTGAAATGATAAAGCCCGCTGAGGGAAAGGAAAGAGTGTGGGCCTGTGTACCCTATGAGCTGGTGCATTATATAAGACAGTATACGACCACCATACAGCTGGCCTTTGGACGCGAGCAGCTGGTGGATGAATGGTATAAATATGAAAATGAGCTCTATAACATCTACGGGCAGGAGACCATAGATGTGGAGGAGCTTTCCGAAAGTGCCACTGAGTACAATTGCAATTATATTGTGCTGAAAAAGGATGTGGAGCTTATGGGAAAGCCTGAGGATGTGAGCATGCAGCTGGTGGGACAGACGGACAGCTATCTGGTATACCGCAATCTGAAGGTGGATTTCTTTGACGAAGACTAGGAGATGAGACTTATGGCTAGAAATAAAAAGGATATAAGCGATTTTGACGATATGCTGGAGAAGCAGCAGGAAAAGATCGAGGACGAATACGAATTTGAATTCACTGATGAGGAATTTGAACTGGACAAAAAACTCAGGCATGGGCGCAGGAGAAATACAGGACATTTGATATTTTTCATTGTAGTGGTCATAATCCTGATTGGTGTCGGTATAAGTCTGGCCGTATGGAATATAGGAACAAATGAGGACGATGTATACGTGGACGAGGCCGAATTTGACACAGAGCCCAACGACTATATACAGCCCATGACCACTGAGCAGCTTGCAGGCAAAACTGACGATGGTGTCACCACTATTCTGACCATTGGCAATTCTACCTTCGCAGATGACGGAGATGACAACTATGTGGCAGCAGCCCTGGGAGAGGCCATGGATGCACAGATCATAAATGTGGGTATACCCGGGTCCCAGATGAGCCGAAGCTTAGAGGATGACATCAGTGTCATGAATGAGGGAGACGGAGCCAGCCTTTATTATGTAACAGAAGCTCTGTGCAGCGGAGACAACAGCAAGGTTACAGAGGCTGCTGCTTCCATGGGAGATCTGGCCATTAGCCGGGCAGAGCGTATAGGCACAGTGGATATGACCACGGTGGACTGTGTGGTCATTTTCTATGACATAACAGATTATATAAACAGGATGCTCATATATTCTCCCGTGAGCGATGATGATATTCGTTCCGTAGCGGGTGCACTGTATGCCTCAGTAAGTCTGCTGCAGGAGCAGTATCCTTATATTCGTATAGTGGTAATGTCACCTCCCGCCAGCGGTGTGACCATCGATGATTATTATATAGATGCCACTTATATAGACCTGGGAAGCGGAGCCATAGATGATTATATGGGAAGGGAACTGGAGGTTGCAGCCGGCAAGGGCATTTCCTATATTGATCTCATGTATGGCGCCATTACCGTGGACAACAGGGACGAATACATATATGACGATTATCATATCAACGAGGCCGGGGCCAAGGTCATAGCGGCCAGATTTAAGAAGCTGATAAGTCTGTAGGGGGATAAGATGAGTATTGAGACACCCCGCAATAAGACCTTTACGGTCCTGTCCTGTATAGGCATAATCCTGGTCATGCTGGGACATCTTGATTTTGATGTCCTTACTTTTGGAGGCCTCTTTCCCTATTATTCCTATCATGTGCTGATATTTGTGTTTATAGCAGGCTATTTTTACAAGCCCGAGGAGGAGCAGCATATAGGAGCCTATCTGTTGAGAAAGGCAAAAAAGCTTCTGCTCCCCTATTATATATTTAATCTTATTTTTGCCCTGGTGACCTATGGGCTGAGGCTGCTCGGTTTTGATTACGGCGGCGAAATAGACCTGTATAATCTCCTACTTGCTCCCATTATGGGAGGACATCATTACATGCTTCTGGCACCGGCATGGTTTGCAGTAGCGCTTTTCCTTCTGGAAGCCTGCAATATCATAGCCAGAAGGCTTTTATCCCTTATTAAGATCAATAATGAATATCTGCTCATGGCCCTGTATCTGGCTGTGGGAATTGCAGCGGTATGGCTGGCAAAGAGGGGCAGCGTGTATGATTATTACAAGGTGCCGGGAAGGCTGATGCTCATGGCGCCTGCCCTGCAGTTTGGAAGGCTGTATAGGGCAAAGCTTGAAGAACACGATAATATGAAGAGTCTGCCCTATTTTGGCATTCTGGCAGCAGTTAACCTGCTGCTTACCGTAACCCAGGGCTCTTTGGCTTACAGTGTGGTATGGGTAAGTGGATTTGCAGGTTCCCCCCTCTTACCCTTTATTACTGCCTTTACGGGCATAATGCTGTGGCTGAGGATATCTAAGATCCTGGCTGGGGCCATAGGCAACAACAGGCTGGTCAACTATATGGGCAGTCACACTTTTGCACTTATGAGCCTGCATCTGACAGTGTTTTTCATGGTGACTGCAATCCTTGTGCTGTTTGGCGCAAACGTGGATATGGAGCAGTTTAAAAGCAGTGTATACTATGCCTTTACTCCCCCCGGGGTGGAGGGCTTTAAATGGATATATATGGCAGCAGGCGTGATGATCGTGCTGGGTGTCAGCAGATTATATGAAATGATAAAAAACAGATTGGTCAAGAGGTAAGGGTTATGTGGATTGCGGACAATTGGAAGGATTATGAGGTCATAGATACGGGAAACGGTGAAAAGCTGGAGCGTTGGGGAGATTATATCTTAGTCAGACCCGACCCCCAGGTCATCTGGTCATCGGATAAGGAAAATGAAGGCTGGCGCAAAATGAACGGCCATTACCACCGCAGCAAGGCCGGTGGTGGTGAATGGGAATTTTTCAAGCTCCCCGAAGAATGGCAGATCACTTACGGAGAGCTCAGGTTTAACTTAAAGCCCTTCAGCTTCAAGCATACCGGGCTTTTTCCGGAACAGGCCACAAACTGGGACTGGTTCGGCAGGCTCATAAGAGAGGCGGGCAGACCCGTTAAGGTGCTCAACCTCTTTGCCTATACAGGAGGAGCCACCCTAAGTGCAGCTGCAGCGGGAGCCAGCGTGACCCATGTGGATGCTTCCAAGGGTATGGTTGGCTGGGCCAAGGAAAATGCGGTCAGTTCCGACCTTGCTGACAGACCTGTCAGATGGCTGGTGGATGACTGTGTGAAGTTTGTGGAAAGGGAAATCCGCAGGGGCAATACCTATGATGCCATTATCATGGACCCACCTTCCTACGGCAGAGGACCCAAGGGGGAGATATGGAAGATAGAGGACAGCATTTACCCCTTTATAGAGCTGACCATGAATATATTAAGTGACGAGCCCCTGTTTTACCTGGTCAATTCCTATACAACAGGACTGCAGCCGGCTGTGCTGACATATATGCTTAACAAGACCATAGTCAAAAGATTTGGCGGGCATGTGGAGTCCGGCGAGATAGGCCTGCCGGTAACCACGGGCAAGCTGGTGCTGCCCTGCGGTGCCAGTGGCCGCTGGAGCAGGGAATAACAGGGTGAAAATATATGAAAAATATCAGACTTAAGGACATACTGCTGCTGCAGGCAGTGGTAGTTATCTATACCTTTAACAGCATCATTGCCAAATTTGCCACAGGCAGCGAGGTATTCTCACTGCAGTTTTTCTTATTTTACGGAGCAGAGGTGGCGGTCCTGGGCATATATGCCATCTGCTGGCAGCAGATGATCAAGCGCTTTGATCTGTCCATAGCCTATGCAAACAGGGCTATGGCCATATTGTGGACAGGGCTGTGGGCACTCATCATATTTCATGAGAGCCTGAGCCTTAAGCAGATAATAGGAATACTGCTGGTGGTAGTGGGCACGGTCGTTGTGAACTGGCAAAGCAAGGATAAGTCTTCTGAGAGCGGCAAGGAGGGCAAAGCGGATGTTTAATGTATACGTGCTCATAGCCGTAGCTTCGGTGGTCATAGCTTCATTTTCACAGATACTGCTCAAAAAAGGGGCCATGAGGCCGCACATTTCCTTTATCAGGGATTATCTGAATGCGCCGGTCATATGCGGCTACTGCCTGATGTTCGGCTCAGTACTGGCTACCATGTTTGCCTACAGGGGCGTCCCCTATATGACCATCTCAGTGATCGAGGCATTGGGATATATACTGGTGCCGGTGCTGTCCTATCTGTTCTTTAAGGAAGGCTTTACCCGCAACAAGGTGATAGGCATCATATGCATACTGGCAGGGGTACTGGTCTACAATCTGTAGAAAGCTCATAGGGAGAGAGATATTTTGGAAAATAAAAGAAAAAAAAGAAGGAAAAGAGGCTCAGGCAAGGGAGTGATCATAGCATTGACCATAACCCTGGTCGCAGTGCTTGGTATATTTGTATTCATATATGTCTGGGGCAATCCTCTGCTCATAAGGGGAGAATGGACCAGGCATATAGATATGTCTTCGATGGTAGGGGAAGCCATGGAGGACTATCTGGAATCTGCCAATATGGGGGATGAAATAGACCTCTCGGCATATGTGGGTGATCTGAAGGTCGCCGTAGATCTGACCCTTGATGGGGAGGGAAACTTCACAGAGCAAATAAATGAGGAATCCTATGTAAAGTGTGAGGAGGCGGCAAATGCAGCTCTTGCCGAGGCGGTAAGGGAACTGATCACCATCCGCATGGAGGCTGTAAAGGTTAGCTCTGATGAGGACATTGACAGCCTTATAGAGGAAACAGTGGGCATGAGTCTGGAAAGCTATCTTGAGCAGTACGGACCGGTGCTTATGCCGCAACTGTCTGAATTGCAAAAAGAAAATGACCGCAGCGGCAGCTACGAATGCGACCGCACCCTTATCAGTCTGCAGGGGGCGGATGGAGAGGCCTATGGCAATGCCGAGGGCTGTCAGTACATGGTATCCAATGAGACCCTGGTCATTGACTATGGCGATGCAGCCTACATATATGTAAAAGGAGGACGGGATAATGAGTAGAACAAAAAAGATGATCGCATTTATCCTGGCCCTTGTAATATCTCTGACGCTATTTCCCATACAGGGCTACTGCGGACAGTTAAGACGGACCGTAAACCTTGTGGTCAATGGTGAGGATGCGGGACTGATCCGTGTGATTGATTATGACTATGATGGAAATCTCTATCTTTCAATGAGGGACTTAGGACAGGCCTTAAACAAAACAGATATGGCTTTTGAGGTTGAACTTACTGAAAATGAGGACGGCGAAAGCGTATTTGTGCTTGGGAACATAAGCGGGGATGACTCTGTTGCCGCGGATGATAGCGGGCAGGCTGAAGATAAGGAAGCCTATGTGGTGGAAGCCATAGAGGAGAATGAGGATATAACCATTACCAGAAAGCGTATGTTTGTGGAGATGGACGGACACATCTACAGCTTCTATGTGATGCCAAATAAGGATGAGGATGGCCAATGGGATGTCTATGTGAGCCTGGGAGAATTCAGCCTGGCAAAGAATGTGCAGACTGATTACAGCGACGGGGTCATCAGCATCAATACGGAAAATGAATTTGATCTCAATAATGAAGAGGTGCTCAAACAGGAATTTATGTATATGACGGATTCCTGTCTGGTAGGAGATGTGACGAGCGGCACCATCTATGCTGAGAGTAATGCAGATATGGCAGTCTCCATGGCCAGCACCACCAAGCTTATGACCTATCTGGTGATAAAGGATGCAATTGCGGCCGGTGAAATAAGCGACACAGATTTCATTACCATATCAAAGGAAGCGGTCAGGCTGTCAGAGACCTCCAGCGGCACGGTTCCCATGAAGGAGGGGCAGTTCGCAAGCATGGAGGACACGCTTAAGGGCCTTCTGATATGCTCAAGCAATGAGTGTGCTCTGGCTCTGGCTGAGCATCTGTGCGGAAATGAGGCGGCCTTCGTGGAGAGGATGAATGCCAAGGCCAAAGAACTTGAACTCAGTGAGAATACCAGATTTTATAACAGCAATGGCCTGCCGGTCTATGAGGATGATGTGCTCAATGCCAAGCTGCAGAATCATACCACGGCAGAGGATATGTTTAAACTGGCCGGATATATTCTGGAAAAATATCCGGAGATAAAGGACATAACCACCATCAAAAAGTGCAAGCTGGTCAGCTTTGGTAATGTGGAAATAAGCAGTACCAACCAGCTGCTCTACAATCTGGATAACTGCGTGGGACTCAAGACGGGCACCACGGATAAGGCCCAGTCCTGCCTGGTAAGCGCCTGTGAGGTAACGGACCTGGATGGCAGTACGCATTACCTGGTAGCGGTGGTATATGGTGCGGAAAACTATCAGACCCAGGGCTATGTATCCATGGTACTTCAAAAGCTTGCGCTGCAGAAATTCAACGCCTCAGAGCTTGGCATAACCCCTGTCAAGAATGATGAGGACTACATGCCCACAAGCTTAGAGGATCTGGTGGGCTGTGTACTCAATAAGGCAAGGAAAGAGTAGGACATGCCGGCTTGAGGGTAAGGATAGATAAAAAAAGAGGGTGCGGATCAAAGATGTCAGACAGCCTAATAAGATCGAAAAAAATAAGCTGCCCCCATGGATTTTCCACTCGTCTCGGTGGCGTGAGCCGGGGCGTATATGAATCCCTGAACCTGGGGATGAACAGGGGTGATGAAGAAGCGCTGGTCAAACGCAACTGGGATATATTCCTTGAGGCCTGTGGTATCCCAAATAGGGAATTTGTCTGTGGAAAGCAGGTGCATGGCAATGTGGTGCATATAGCTGACAGAGCGGATATGAGACCTGCCTATGGCGAGGGAGAACTGATAGAAGCTGATGGCTATGTGACAAATCTTAAGAATGTACCTCTGGCAATATTTACTGCGGACTGTACCCCTTTACTAATGTATGAACCCCGGCATCAGGTGATAGCCGCTGTGCACTGCGGCTGGAGATCAACTGTGGCGGATATTATGGGTAATGCAGTGGAGGCAATGGTCAGGCTGGGTGCTGAGCCCAGGCTTATATGTGCGGCCACCGGCCCCTCCATATGTCCAAAATGTTTTGAGGTAGGCAGTGAGGTCATAGAGGCGGTTGATGGACTGCTGATATCGGGGGCGGAGTGTGCTTCGGATGGTGCTGCAGAGGGACATCTGTATACGCCCAGGGATGGACAGCCGGGTAAATACCTGCTCAATCTTCCCGGAGTGGTGGAATGCAGATTGCTGCAATTGGGACTGCAAAAGGAAAATATAGATATCATAAATGAATGTACTCTGGAACAGCCCGGACGCTACTGGTCTCATCGGTATGCTTCGGCTGTCAGAGGAAGCCAGGCTAATGTCATATGCCTTGACCAGGTAAAATAAAGAGTGCCGGTATGTCTATACCGGCACTCTTTAGATTCAGCTACCTGATTTGTTTTGAGAATTTAGCATATCGTAATACTCTTTGTATCTATAAGCTGTTCTGCGACTGAAATCAGACATTTCAACATTAGTGGTGGAAAAAGGATGCGAATCACTCCTCTGATTCCATAGGCTTCAGATTCAGTTCTATTGTCATACCAAGAGCTGACGCATACCGCATGAGGACATCCAGGGTCGGAGTATAACGCTTGCTCTCTATACGACCGATATTGCCACGGTCCATACCTGTATAATCAGCTATGTCCTGCTGGGTCATCTTCTTTTCCTTACGGGCGGCTATCAGTTCATCCACAATCTGAATCCCCTGGGTACGGGACATACTTTCTACATGCAACTCACCCTCTGGGGTATTAACTATATAATCTACGTTATTTATCATTTTGCCTCCAATTGCGCCTTCAGTTCGGCTATTAATCTGTCCTTGGCTTCAAGGTCCTTAGTGGCGGAAGATAGCTTCTCCTCAGTGGAAGACAGCTTCTCCTCAGTCGCAGACAGCTCCTGCTTTGCGATAGCTGTTTTTTCCTCAGCCTGCTTTACCATGTAATCATAGCTTGCCATCTCATTGGAGTAGCGAAGTCTGTTCTCGCAGGCCAGGGCTATCTGTTCCTCGGCTGTAAGCTTTTTTACAGTGCCCACAAAAGATTGCATATTAGGATTGGCTTTTGCTTCCATAATCAGATCTTCCCAACAGGTAGAAAGGAAAAGTCTGGCCCAATGATAGAGACCGTTGGGGTCGGACTTGTCCTCAGCTGAAGCCTTTTCAAGCTGATTTAATGATAACACCCGGATGGAGAATTTGCTACTGTAATCTTGGTGCGTATTGACATCCTGAATGCGGTACTCAGAGTAAAATTCATCGGTATAACGGGGGTCATCCTTTTAGGGACGAGAGTCATTCATGACATGGACATAATAACATATGCATTCAGAGGCATCAATAATGACACGCTGAATTTGCCGAGCAGGGGATCAAGCAAGTGCTGTATTGCGTTTCTCCCGAAAAGCATATAATGAAAATAACATAAATTGATTTCGGTGAAATTAATTACTGTAAATACGATTTGGATAAAACCAAAGAGGGAGAAAATATAGCAAAAGGCTTTAAACACAAAGTAGAGTCATATAAAAGAGACCTTTTCTCTTTGGGAGGCTTTACGGATTATGTAAGAAGGAGTGCAAAGGAATGAAGACTTATCAGCTTTCCCCAGCGAAGGATAAATCGCCTCCACCAAAATTGATTTTAATCTGCTTACTGCTACCAAGTGTCGTGGAAAGTCTTAAGAATTTTAGCATTATAACCGATATAGTAATTGATAGATTTAATGGAGAAGAGTAACGTGAACGAGAAAAGCATAGTATGGGAGATGCTTTTGGGGCAGAAATAGATTTTAAGGAGGCTTACGAAAGGACTAAGGCTAATATACCTGAGTATATGAAATAATGAATGCAAAAAATTATATTAGATACAGAAGATTAAAGGCTTTTGAAAATTCTTTGGCTTTCTATCTTTGCCGAATTTTTCCAATAGACAAAAAACTTGTTAGCGTATGTACTTTCGAGGGAAAAGTTGGATTTGGGTGTAA
>R03__coassemble_917_pt1 | contig 15176 bp, 7 predicted proteins | sample R03__metabat2_low_PE_031 | metagenome-assembled genome bin R03
CAAGGAGAAGGTGTTTGGTCAGCCCGATCCGGCTGATTTTGACGATCCGGCTGAATATGAGGAGGCATATCAGAAATATGTGGATAAGGCAGAGGAATTCACAACCAGGATGAGCCTGATTGATGCCAGCTACAGAAAGGCCAGAGGCATATCCATAATAAGAAGCACCATGTTTGGCAAGTCGAATTATTCTGTAGTGAATAGCATGGAGTATGGCCAATTTGAGGACAAATCGGCAGTCAGTGACAATCTGATCGCTTTTGGCAACAAACTGGTCCAACAGGGTGATAAGACCATAGATAATACCCGATATGTTATGCTTGGTAGTAACAGGGCTTTTGTAAATATAGGGCAGAAGCAGGAGAAATATTATAAAGAGCATGCCATAGTCGAGGATTACTTCAAACTGGAGGACATGATCAGAGAAGAGGGGCTGCAGCAGGGAGGCAATATAATTTTGAAGGATGCCTACTGGATGAGTCATGAGCTTGTGGCCGGGTTGAAAGCCGCTGTGGAAGCAGGGGAAGAACCTATAGAGGAGAAGAAACAAAAGATTGCCAGACTTGAATATATAATGGAACTGTGCAGCATAGGTGAGGCACTTCATAGACACAATTACAAATATGCGGGTGAAAGCCATAATATGATCACTGAACCGGTGTTCAGATCCTTTGCCCCCATACACCGTATGAAGGAAATGAGGGAAATGTCTGATGAGGAGTTTAATAAGATGCTGCTTGATATGTCTGCAGGTGCCTTTCTTCCCGAGACGGCTACAGAGGAAGAAAAAGCTGCGGCAAAGGAAAGAAACAAGGCAGGCTTTGAAAAATATTATGAAAAAATAGCCGGGCAATATGACAGGTTGGAGAGACTGATCGGACTGACAAAGCCCCAGCCGGAGTTTTTGATGAATCACTATCATGAAATCATGGAAATGGGTTCCAATATACAGGTCGATGTACATCTGGCATGGGGAGATTCCAAGACACCCGGTGAGGAAGCAATAAAAAAGCCTGAGTATACCAGATTGAGACACCAGATAAACTTCGTCAATAGCTATATTGGAGCTACGGTGCCGGTGAATACACATGTTGCTCTGAGAATGCAGGGAGATCCCAATCTGGAAGGCTATAAAGCTATTGAGATTTATCAAAAGGATTTTTGGAGTAAGCCGAATTTCCAGAAGAGTCTGGCCTATTTAAAGGCGCATCCTTTGGGGGAAAACTAGATTATGGAATTGTTGACACAAATAAATGAGACCAATATAAATTATTATGCACCGCTCATACCCATGAGCGTGCTGGAATACGCAGCTAAGGATGCAACTACTGAAATACTGGGAATAGAGGCTTTTCAGACTGCTGCGGGAGCTATAGTATTTTCGCTGGACGGAAGTGATGTCAATATTGTGTGGCTGGGCTTGAGCGAGGAATTTCAGGGTATGGGTATTATGTACAGATGCTTTTATGATTTTCTGGACCTGATGGCTCAGTCCGGAATGAAGCATATAAGGGCTACCCTTCATGCAGGCTGCGACGTCAGGGCCAGAAGATTATTACATGAATATGCCTTTGACTACAGCGATGCCAGGCAGGCCACTTGGTACTGTACCCTGAAGGAATTGCGTACCAAGAAGATATTCAAGACAGAATCAAGGCATTGTATATCCCTAAGGGAGGCCGATGAGTTTATGCTCAGGAAGCTGTCTGCTGCTGTCAGGGAGGACCATATGGCTTATGTGGATCTGCCCCTGGAAGCAAAGGATTACGCTGCCTGCAGCAGCATATATATCCGTGACAATGAGCCCAAGGCTGTGATGCTCGTAAAGGAAAATGCGGGGAGGCTGTATATTGCCTATATGTATTCCAAAGAGAATCAGCCCCAGGCTATGATAGAACTTATGGCTCATACCTTAGGTGCCTGTGATGACTATGATGAAGCCATGCAGGTGACCACGGGTGTAGTCAATCCGGCAGTGATAAAGCTGGTGGAAAGGCTGGAATGCGGCAGACTTGAAAGAAGCAAGAATGCAGTCCTGGCTTTTTAAAAAAATTTAATTTGGGTATTGACAAGTCGGATTTACAGGTATAAGATACGCACATAAAGCAAAGGCGCTTTGGGTAAAACCCAAGGCGGTTTTTTTGTTGGGATTTTCGATAAGTCGGTAGTGGCCACTGCCGGATTTATCACAGTAGCCTCGCAAATCTAATCTAAAAGGAGAAAAATTATGGAAAAATCAATTCCCGAACTTTACGGCAGCCTGGTCTTTTCAGACAAGATCATGAGGGAAAAGCTTCCCAAGGATATGTATAAGGCTTTGAAAAAGACCATAGATAATGGTACCCACTTAGAGCTGGATGTGGCAAACGCAGTAGCAGTTGCCATGAAGGAGTGGGCTATAGAAAACGGAGCAACACATTTTACACACTGGTTTCAGCCGCTTACCGGTCTGACAGCAGAAAAGCATGATTCCTTCATCTGTCCTGTGGACAATGGAGAGGTGATCATGGATTTCTCAGGCAAGGAACTGGTAAAGGGCGAGCCCGATGCATCAAGCTTCCCTTCAGGCGGCCTGAGAGCAACCTTTGAGGCAAGAGGCTATACAGCCTGGGATCCTACATCCCCTGCCTTCATCAAGGACGGTACCTTATATATTCCCACAGCCTTCTGTTCTTACAGCGGAGAGGCACTGGACAGCAAGACTCCTCTTCTTAGATCCATGGAAGCCCTGAGTACACAGGCAGTTAAAATACTTAAGCTTCTGGGTAAGGAGGATGTGACCGGAGTTGCTACAACAGTAGGACCGGAGCAGGAATATTTCCTCATAGACAAAGAGGATTACGCAAAGAGAAAGGACCTTATTTTTACAGGAAGAACACTTTTGGGAGCTATGGCACCCAAGGGACAGGAAATGGAGGACCATTACTTCGGAAACCTTCGTCCCAGAGTATCAGCTTATATGCATGATCTGGATGAAGAGCTTTGGAAGCTGGGCATCCCCGCCAAGACAAAGCACAATGAGGTAGCCCCCTGCCAGCATGAGTTGGCTCCTGTATTTGATACAACAAACGTGGCCGTGGATCACAACCAGCTGACCATGGAGGTCATGAAGAAGGTTGCTGAAAAGCACGGATATGTGTGCCTGCTGCATGAGAAGCCTTTTGCCGGCATCAATGGTTCAGGTAAGCACAATAACTGGTCAATGAGTACCAATTCAGGTGAGAACCTGCTCAATCCCGGTAAGACACCCGGTGAAAATACACAGTTTTTACTTTTCCTGTCAGCTGTTATCAAGGCAGTAGATGATTATGCAGATCTTATGAGACTGTCAGTAGCCAGTGCGGGAAATGACCACAGACTGGGAGCCAATGAGGCACCTCCGGCTATTATATCCATCTTCCTGGGCGATGAGCTGACAAGCGTTATCGAGGCCATTGAAAAGGATGAATATTTTGGTAAGGCCGAGAAGGTACTTATGGAGACAGGAGCCAGCGTGCTTCCTCATTTTGCAAAGGATACAACAGACCGTAACAGGACTTCACCCTTTGCCTTTACAGGTAATAAATTTGAGTTCAGATCCCTTGGTTCTTCAGCCAGTGTGGCAACACCCAACATTGTGCTCAATACAGCAGTAGCAGAGGAGCTCAGTCTCTTCTATGAAGAGCTTAAGGATGTAGCACCTGAGGCTATGGACGATGCAGTACATGCCCTGGTAAAGAAGACCATTACAGAGCATAAGAGAGTAATCTTCAACGGCAACGGATATACAGATGAGTGGATCGAGGAAGCAAAGAAGAGAGGTCTTTACAATCTCAAGTCTACACCCGATGTACTTCCAAGCTTCATAGCAAAGAAGAATGTAGAACTCTTTACAAAGCATCATATTTATTCTGAGGCAGAGATTAATTCAAGATATGAGATTAAGCTTGAGAATTATACCAAGACTCTTCATATTGAGACTTTGACTCTCCAGGATATGGTATATAAGCAGTTTGCACCTGCACTTCTTGCCTATATAGATGACCTGACTGATTCGGCTCTGGCCAAGAAGGAACTGGGCATCAAGGCAGCCACAGCTACTACGGAGAAGATGATCGAGAAGCTGTCAGGCTACTATGAGCAGGTGATCGGGGCTACAGAGAAGCTGGCAGCTGATACCAAGAAGGCTGAAGCTATGGCAGATGCCTTAGAGCAGGCTAAGTTCTATCATGACACTGTTATGGCAGATATGGAAGAGGTAAGGAGCTATGCAGATGCTGCAGAGCCTTTCATCCCCGATGGATATTTACCTTATCCCACATATGAAGATATGCTCTTCTATGTATAGAAAAAACGGTTTACATAATGTGAGCCAGTGAAATTGTAACGCAAAGGCGCGTTTCCGGATTGGGAGACGTGCCTTTTTGTTTAAATAAAAAACGGAGGAAATTATTATGGCAACAGAGATTTTAGAAGCTATAAGCAGTGAAGTCTACGGCGTCTGGTTCCTGATCGGTGCGGCGTTTGTATTCTGGATGCAGGCAGGCTTCGCAATGTGTGAGGCAGGTTTTACCAGAGCTAAAAACTCAGGTAACATCATTATGAAGAACCTGATGGACTTCTGTATTGGTACCGTAATGTGGTTCATATGCGGTGCATCCTTAATGTTAGGAGAGAATGTACTTGGCGGTTTCGCCGGCGGCTTCTCCTTTGATGTATTTACAAATTATTCGAATTTTGATTATTCATCCTTTGTGTTCAACCTGGTATTCTGTGCTACCACAGCAACCATCGTATCAGGTTCCATGGCTGAAAGAACAAAATTCTCTTCTTACTGCGTATATTCGGCAATCATTTCCGCTATCATCTATCCCATTGAGGCCCATTGGACCTGGGGCGGCGGTTTCCTTGCACAGTGGGGCTTCCACGATTACGCAGGCAGCAACTGTATCCATATGGTAGGTGGTATCTGTGCTTTCATCGGTGCCTGGATGCTTGGTCCCCGTATCGGCAAGTTCGTAAGGGATGATAAGGGCAAGGTGGTTAAGGTAAATGCCTTCCCCGGCCACAACCTGGTTATCGCAGCCTTGGGTGTATTTATCCTCTGGCTTGGCTGGTATGGCTTTAACGGAGCTGCAGCAACAGATATTGAGACCTTAGGTTCAGTATTCCTTACCACAACAGTAGCTCCCGCAGTTGCAACCGTAGCATGTATGATCTTTACCTGGGTTAAGTACGGCAAGCCCGATGTTTCAATGTGTCTGAATGCATCTCTGGCAGGTCTTGTAGCCATTACGGCTCCCTGTGATGTAACTGACTGTGCCGGTGCTGCCATCATCGGTCTTGTAGCAGGACTTCTGGTAGTATTCGGTGTTTGGTTCAATGATAATGTAACACACGTTGATGACCCTGTTGGTGCAGTAGCAGTCCATATGCTTAATGGTATCTGGGGTACTATAGCAGTAGGTCTTTTCGCCACAAGCTCAGCTCCCGGCTTTGCAGTTGCAGGCATTGAGGAAGGTCTTTTCTACGGCGGTGGCTTTACACAGTTAGGCAAGCAGTTAGGCGGTATGGCAGTGACTATAGTCTGGACAGTAGTTACAATATTCATTGCCTTTACAATTATTAAGAAGACAATAGGCTTAAGAGTAACTGAGGAAGAGGAAATAACAGGTCTGGATGCAACAGAGCATGGTCTTCCTTCAGCTTACGCAGGCTTCTCGATCATGGATATTTCCAATACCATGACCATGAGCGTAAACGAAAACACTTCACTTGGTGCTGATTCCTATGAGGAGGCCAGCGAGGCCAAGAAGAAGGCAGCAGTTAAGGTTGTGGATACAACCGAGATGATACCCGCCACAGGCATAAGCAAGGTAGTCATAATAGCCAAGCTGTCAAGATATGATGCCCTTAAGAAGGCCATGAATGACCTGGGTGTAACCGGTATGACGGTAACACAGGTCATGGGCTGTGGTATACAAAAGGGTGCAGGAGAGAAATACCGTGGTGTAGAAGTGGATGCCACCCTGCTTCCTAAGGTAAAGGTAGAAGTAGTAGTAAGCAAGATCCCCGTTTCTTCGGTAGTGGAAGCAGCCAAGAAGGCTCTTTACACCGGACATATAGGAGACGGAAAGATATTCGTATATCCTGTTGAAAAGGTCGTTAAGATCAGAACAGGTGAAGAAGATTTCGACGCCCTTCAGGACGTTGAATAATAAATCATCCTTTTAGATGAAAATCACAACACTGGGTCGGCCGGGATCATTCCCGGCCGATTCCGTTTTGTCTGCATATTTTATACAGGGTAATAAGGGAAAGTATGACACTGACAATATCAACTATGCCGGAGGGAATATCTATGACCATCAGATCGTAGATAAACCACATGGTAAGGTCTATGGCCACATTGATCTTAACAGCTTTGGGACTTTTAAGATAGAAGCTGGAAACCGTATAGTAGACTGTCATAAACACGGACAGATAACCGGGTATGCTGCCGCCGTTGATCAAAAGCCCGACTGTAAGCGAGAGAACACTGCACAGTACCATGCAGCCGGCCGGGTAGCGCCTGGTGGCCACCAGATAATTTCTCAGGGCATTGATGAGCATCATGATTATGGTGGAATAGACTCCGAAAAAATATGCGGCTATGCCGTAGAAGAGACACTGCCATACCTGGTAGACATAGGTCCTTTTGGGGTCTTTGGTATAAGAGGAGGCCACTGTAAAGCAGGCTGAAAAGAAGGAAAATATATTGGCTATCAGTAAATAAGACATATTAATAACTCCGGATTTTACTGTATTTAATAATAGCTGATTAAATAATAATATAAAAGCATAAAATTATCTTGACAAATGGATTATACGTGTATACAATGTGTTTTATGAAAAGCGACAAAGACGTCGTGGGCGTAAGCCTAAGTGTCTTTGTCGCTTTTTTATTTTACACTTTTTTACATACCACTAAGGCTTTAGCCGCCGCAGGGAAACCTGCGGTCCGGCTGACGCCGAATAAGTATGTTAAGAAAATCAGAAGAACGGAGAAAAGAAAAATGTGTTCAATATTTGGTTACTTGGGAAGTAGCAAAACAAAAGAAGATTTAAAACCGTTTTTCGATAGGACTATTTCAAGGGGCCCGGATATGAGTAAGATGATTACTCTTAAAGAGGGTGTGCTTGGATTTGAACGTCTGTCGATCATGGGACTGTCGGAAAGCGGTATGCAGCCCTTTGGTCTTAATAATAATTACGTGGTCTGCAATGGAGAGATCTACGGCTTCAGGCCCATGAAGGAAGAGCTCATTAAGAAGGGCTATGAATTTAAGAGTGAGTCGGACTGCGAGATCCTCCTTCCAATGTATGAGGAGTATGGTCTTGATATGTTTGGCATGCTGGATGCCGAATTTGCCTGCATTATCTATGATGCAAAGAAGAAGAGCCTTGTGGCAGCCAGAGATCCTATTGGTATCAGACCTCTGTTCTACGGCTATGTGACAGAGGGTGAGATCGTATTTGCCAGTGAGGCCAAGAACCTTGTGGGGCTGGTGGACGTGATAATGCCCTTCCCTCCCGGTCATTATTATGCTGATGGCAAATTTGTATGCTACAGGGATATGACTGAGGTCAAAGCTGTTGTAGATGATGATGTGGATACCATATGCAAAAACATCCACGACCTGTTGGTAAAGGGAATAGAAAAGCGTCTGGATGCAGATGCCCCCGTGGGATACCTTTTAAGCGGAGGACTGGACAGCTCCCTTGTATGTGCTGTATCGGCCAAAATACTCAAAAAGCCCATCAGAACCTTTGCAATAGGTATGAGTACGGATGCCATTGACCTTAAGTACGCAAAGGAAGTTGCTGACTATATAGGCAGTGAGCACACTGAAGTGATCATTACCAAAGATGATGTCATAGCGGCACTTGAGGATGTTATACATCTGTTGGGTACCTACGATATAACCACGACCAGAGCCAGCATAGGCATGTACCTGGTGTGCAAGGCCATACATGAGAAGACTGATGTAAGAGTGCTGCTCACAGGTGAGATTTCGGACGAACTCTTCGGATACAAATATACTGACTTTGCTCCAAGTGCTGAGGCCTTTCAGGCTGAGGCTGCCAAGCGTATCAGGGAACTGTACATGTATGATGTGCTGAGAGCGGACAGATGTATTTCGGTCAACTCCCTGGAAGCCAGAGTACCCTTCGGAGATCTGGATTTTGTTGAGTATGTAATGAGCATTGATCCTGCAAAGAAACTCAACACCTATGGAAAAGGAAAATATCTGCTGCGTCATGCCTTTGAGGGAGATTACCTTCCCCAGAGCATTCTGATGAGAGAAAAGGCAGCCTTTTCAGATGCAGTAGGCCACAGCATGGTGGATTACCTGAAGGCTTATGCCGAGACTGTTTACAGTGATGAGGAATTTGAAAAAGGTTGCGCCAAATATGATTTTGCAAAACCTTTCACCAAAGAATCCTTACTCTACAGAGACATATTTGAAAAGTATTACCCCGGCCAGGCACAGATGGTTGTGGATTTCTGGATGCCCAACAAGGAATGGGAGGGCTGTAATGTCAACGATCCTTCGGCCAGAGTACTTTCAAACTACGGTGCCAGCGGAGAATGATCCCCAAGGCAGTAATTAATAAAAACAAACCGGTCAGGAACCGGAAAATATCAGATAAAAGTGGGTGTAAAAAATGGTTAAGTATGTATTTGTAACAGGCGGTGTTGTATCGGGCCTTGGCAAGGGCATTACTGCGGCTTCTTTGGGAAGGCTGCTCAAGGCCAGGGGCTATCACGTAACTATGCAGAAGTTCGATCCCTATATCAATATGGATCCGGGAACAATGAATCCCATTCAGCATGGTGAGGTGTTTGTCACTGACGATGGTACCGAGACGGACCTTGACCTGGGACATTATGAAAGATTTATCAACGAGAGCCTGGACAAAAACTCCAATGTGACCACAGGAAAGATATACTGGTCGGTGCTCAACAAGGAGCGTCACGGAGATTACGGCGGAGGCACGGTCCAGGTTATCCCTCATATAACCAATGAGATCAAAGATCATTTCTATAAAGCAAAGACGGCAGATGAAGAGACCATTTCCATCATAGAGGTGGGCGGCACTGTAGGTGATATTGAGAGCCAGCCCTTCTTGGAGGCCATAAGACAGTTCCAGGCCGAGGTGGGAAGGGAAAATGCCATTATCATCCAGGTAACCCTGATACCCTATATCAAGGCTTCCGGTGAGATGAAGACCAAGCCTACGCAGATGAGTGTAAAGAGTCTGCAGAGCATGGGAATATGGCCGGACATATTGGTCTGCAGATCCGATTATCCCGTAGATGATGCCATGAAGGCAAAAATAGCACTCTTCTGTAATGTGAAAAAGGAACATGTGCTGCAGAATCTGGATGCCAAATCCCTCTATGAGGTTCCTCTGATGATGGAGGAGGAAAATCTGGCAGGGGCTGTGTGCGAATGTCTGCATATAGACTGTCCCAAGCCTGATCTTACCGAATGGAAGAAAATGGTGGAGAATTCCTTAAATCCCAAGGATAAAGTAAAAATTGCCTTAGTCGGTAAATATGTGGCACTGCATGATGCTTACTTAAGCGTTGCGGAGGCCTTAAAGCATGCGGCCATAGCCTACCAGACAGAGGTGGAGATCGACTGGATAGATTCCGAGGAAATAGAAAAAACCGGGGCTGAAGCCCTGCTTAAGGAAGCAGACGGTATCCTGGTGCCCGGTGGCTTCGGTCAGAGAGGTACGGAGGGAAAGATAGCAGCCATTACCTATGCCAGGGAAAATAAGATCCCTTACCTGGGCCTGTGTCTGGGAATGCAGATGGCCATAGTGGAATTTGCCAGAAATGTGCTGGGGCTTAAGAAAGCACACAGTATAGAGCTGGATCCCCTGACGCCCGATCCGGTAATAGACCTGATGCCCGAACAGAAGGGCGTGGAAAACTTAGGCGGCACCTTAAGACTGGGAGCCTACCCCTGCAGACTTGATAAGGCAAGCAAGGCCTATAGTCTGTATGGAAAAGAAGACATAAGCGAAAGACACAGACACAGATATGAGGTCAATAACGAATACAGGGACAGCCTTATAAAGGCGGGAATGCTCCTGTCGGGAATAAGCCCCGACGGACGCATAGTGGAGATGATAGAGCTGAAGGATCATCCCTTCTTCCTGGCTACACAGGCCCACCCGGAGTTTAAGTCAAGACCCGATATGCCCCATCCCCTGTTTTTGGGACTTATAGGGGCGGCTTTGGAAAACAAGCATCAAGACAGGCATTAATATATAGGTTAGTAAAAGGAGAAGATAGATCATGGAAGTAAAGGACAGAGCAGATCTGTACAGTGAAAGTTTTGAACATGACAACTGCGGTATCGGCGCCATAGTGGATATTCACGGTAAAAAAAGCCATGCCATTGTGGATGATGCCCTGAAAATAGTTGAAAACCTGGAGCACAGAGCCGGAAAAGACGCTGAAGGCAAGACCGGAGACGGTGTAGGTATACTGGTTCAGATATCACATAAATTTTTCTCTGGTGTATGTAAGGCGGAAAAGATCAGCATAGGAAACGAAAGGGAATACGGAGTAGGTATGTTCTTCTTTCCCAAGGATGAGCTTTCACGCCGCCAGGCCATGAAGATGTTTGAGGTCATAGTGGATAAGGAAGGCCTTAAATTCTTAGGCTGGAGGAAGGTGCCCACACATCCTGAGGTATTGGGAGCCAAGGCTTTGGATTCCTGCCCCGATATCTATCAGGCCTTTGTGAAAAGACCTGCAAATGCTCATGAAGATCTGGATTTTGACCGCAAGCTCTATGTAATAAGAAGAGTCTTTGAGCAGAGCAATGATGATACCTATGTTCCCAGCCTATCCTGCAGGACCATAGTATATAAGGGAATGTTTCTGGTAAATGAGCTCAGAACCTTCTTTGCAGACCTTGAGGATAAGAACTATGAGTCTGCAATTGCCATGGTCCATTCACGTTTCTCTACCAATACCAATCCCAGCTGGAGAAGGGCTCATCCCAACAGAATGCTGGTACATAACGGTGAGATCAATACCATTAAGGGCAATGTTGATAAGATGCTGGCCAGAGAGGAAACCATCTTCACGGACAAGTTTTCACCCGAAGACATGACCAAGGTACTTCCGGTCATTCCCGTGGAGGGTTCGGATTCGGCCATGTTGGACAATACACTGGAATTTATGGTCATGGGCGGCATGGACATGGCTCTGGCTGCCATGATACTGATTCCCGAGCCCTGGGATCATAATGATACCATTTCCCAGGAGAGAAGAGATTTCTATCAGTATTACGCTACCATGATGGAGCCCTGGGACGGACCTGCTTCCATACTTTTCTCAGATGGAGACTGTATGGGTGCAATCTTAGACCGCAACGGCTTAAGACCTTCCAGATATTATATTACCGATGACGGCAGGCTCATTCTGTCCTCTGAGGTGGGCGTGCTCAAGATAGATGAGGCCCATATAGTAAAGAAGGAAAGACTGCATCCCGGAAAAATGCTTTTGGTGGATACGGTTGAGGGCAGACTGCTTAACGATGATGAGATAAAGGAAAAATATGCCAACAAGGAACCTTATGGTGAGTGGCTTGACAGCAATCTGCTCATGCTTAAGGATATTAAGATACCCAACAGCAGGGTACCTGCCATAAATGGCGAGGAACTGGCCAGACTGCAGAGAGCCTTCGGCTATACCTATGAGGAATGCAATGATGAGATATATACCATGGCATTATCCGGTACGGAACATATCGGAGCCATGGGAATAGATACACCCATTGCAGCCCTGAGCAGGGAAAATCAGCCACTGTTTTATTATTTCAAGCAGTTATTTGCACAGGTTACCAACCCGCCTATTGATGCGGCAAGAGAGAAAATAGTCACATCTACAACCGTATACGTGGGCAAGAACGGAAACTTGCTTAAGGAAAGTCCTGAGAACTGTCAGATGTTAAAGATTGAAAATCCCATTCTGACAGATCTTGACCTGCTTAAGATCGCCAATATGAACAAGCCCGGCTTTAAGGTGGTCAAGGTACCTATCGTATATTATAAGAAGACTCCCATTGAGAGAGTATTGGACCACCTCTTTGTTGAAGTGGACAGGGCCTACAGGGACGGAGCCGATATCCTTATTCTGTCGGATAGAGGCGTGGATGAAACCCATGTGGCCATCCCCTCACTTTTGGCAGTGGCGGCAGTACACAGACACCTGGTTCAGACTAAAAAATGTACTGCCATGTCACTGATTTTGGAATCCGGTGAACCCAGAGAGGTACATCATTTCGCAACCCTGCTGGGCTTTGGTGTCAGTGCGGTCAATCCTTATCTGGCTCATGCAACCATTGCAGAGCAGATAGAAAAAGGATTGCTGAACAAGGATTACTATGCTGCTGTAGAGGATTATGACCATGCCATAAGACAGGGCATCGTTAAGATTGCTTCCAAGATGGGCATTTCCACCATTCAGTCATATCAGGGCAGCAAGATTTTTGAGGCCATAGGTATTGGCGCAGAGGTGATCGACAGATATTTCACGGGAACAGTAAGCCGTATCGGCGGACTGACTCTCAAGGATATAGCGGATAATGCTGATAAGCAGCATTCAAAGGCCTTTGATTCGCTGGGACTGGCAACGGATCTTACCATCAGCTCCATGGGAAGACACAAGGCACGTTCACAGGGTGAAAGCCACAGATATAACCCTCAGACCATCCATATGCTGCAGATGGCCACCAGAGAAGGGGACTATGATAAATTCAAGCAGTATACAGCCATGGTTGATAAGGAAACCACCGGATACATCAGAAGCCTTATGGAATTTGATTATCCTGAAAACGGTGTACCCCTTGAGGAGGTCGAAAGTGAGACCGAGATCGTAAAGAGATTCAAGACAGGTGCCATGAGCTACGGCTCTATTTCCGAGGAGGCCCATGAGGCTCTGGCAGTGGCCATGAACCATCTTAAGGGTAAATCCAATTCCGGAGAGGGCGGAGAGTCTGATGAGAGACTGGAGTCCGCAGGTACGGCAAATGACCGCAGCTCTGCCATCAAGCAGGTGGCCAGCGGCCGATTCGGTGTTACCAGCCGTTATCTTGTAAGTGCCAGGGAGATACAGATCAAACTGGCCCAGGGAGCCAAGCCCGGTGAAGGCGGACATCTTCCCGGAGGAAAGGTATATCCCTGGATAGCAAAGACCAGACATTCAACACCGGGCGTGAGTCTTATTTCACCCCCGCCTCATCATGATATTTATTCAATAGAGGATCTGGCCCAGCTTATATATGACCTTAAGTGTGCCAACAAAAATGCCCGTATATCAGTCAAGCTGGTAAGTGAAGCGGGAGTCGGTACCATTGCGGCAGGTGTGGCCAAGGCCGGTGCACAGGTAGTACTTATTTCAGGCTATGACGGAGGTACCGGTGCAGCACCCATAAGCTCCATCCATAATGCGGGACTTCCCTGGGAACTGGGACTTGCTGAGACCCATCAGACACTGCTTATGAACGGACTGCGCAACAGGGTTGTCATAGAGACAGACGGCAAGCTCATGAGCGGAAGAGATGTGGCTATAGCTGCCATACTGGGAGCTGAAGAGTTCGGTTTTGCCACAGCACCTTTGGTAACCTTAGGCTGCGTCATGATGAGAGTCTGCAACCTGGATACCTGTCCTATGGGCGTGGCTACCCAGAACCCCGAGCTTAGAAAGCGTTTTATGGGTAAGCCCGAATATGTGGAGAATTTTATGCTCTTTATTGCCAGAGAACTTAGGGAATACATGGCAAAATTGGGCGTGCGCTCAGTAGATGAACTGGTGGGCAGAGTGGATCTGCTTAAGAAAAAGGACGGTATCTCAAAGCAGGCCGATAAGATCTGCTTAGATAAGATACTTGTAGCCACTGACAGAGAGAAATGTACCTTTGATCCATCTGCCATATATGATTTCAAACTGGAGCAGACGGTAGATGAGTCCATACTTCTTAAGAATAAGGACATTCTTGCGGCCATTGAAAAGGGCAGCAGGGCAGTAGTGGATGTAGCTGTTACCAATACGGACCGTGCCTTTGCAACCCTGCTTGGTGCCCAGATCACCAGGAAGCATCATGAAGGCTTAAAGGAGGATGCCATAACCCTTAATGTAACGGGAGCAGGCGGACAGAGCTTTGGAGCCTTTATTCCCCAGGGACTTACGGTAAAGCTTACCGGTGACAGCAACGATTATTTCGGCAAGGGCTTATCAGGAGGCAAGCTCATCGTAAGAGCTCCCAAGGAAGCTGCTTACGATGCCGAAGACAATATAATCATCGGTAATGTGGCACTGTACGGAGCCACCAGTGGTGAAGCCTATATAGCCGGTATGGCAGGAGAAAGATTCTGCGTCAGAAATTCCGGTGCCTATGCGGTAGTGGAAGGCGTAGGTGAGCACGGCTGTGAGTATATGACAGGAGGACGGGCAGTTATCTTAGGCCCCACAGGCAAGAACTTTGCGGCAGGTATGAGCGGCGGTATTGCCTATGTCTTAGATGAGGAAAGCCATCTGTACAGAAACTTAAATAAGGATCTGGTACTCATGGAAAAGGTTGAGACCAAGAACGATAAGGAAGAATTAAGAAGCATGCTGGAGAAGCATGTGAAATACACGGATTCCAAAAAGGCAAAGCAGATACTTGAGGATTTTGAAGGCAATGTAGGCAAATTCAAGAAGATAATCCCTGCGGATTACAAGAAGATGATGAGTCTTACAGGCAAGTACGAGGAACAGGGAATGAGTCTGGAGGATGCCAAGATAGAAGCCTTTTATGAGAGCGTAGGCAGAAAGAAGGGAGACAGATAATGAGTAAGGTACTTGATTTTAATGAATTTCATAAATGTCCTTCCTTAGAGGAGCAGACAAATGCGGCAAAGCAGTGTATGAACTGCGGTGTTCCCTTCTGTCAGGCAGGGACCATGATTTCAGGTATGGCTTCAGGCTGCCCATTACATAATCTTGTCCCGGAAACAAATGAACTGGTGCATGTGGGAAACTTTGAACAGGCTTATTACAGACTGAGCAAAACCCACAGCTTTCCGGAGTTCACTTCAATGGTTTGCCCGGCTTTGTGTGAGGCGGCATGTACCTGCGGCTATAT
>R03__coassemble_942_pt1 | contig 14944 bp, 11 predicted proteins | sample R03__metabat2_low_PE_031 | metagenome-assembled genome bin R03
AAAAGTTTGTGTGGGCTAATTGTAAAGAGGTTGGTTATATGTCTGATGTATCCAGTGCCGGAATTGAAGAAGGACGTGGCGTAGTTATTGATGATGGTCGTATTGAAAGTCTGAAGGAGTTCCTTACTCCGGACGAGCTGTACGATGATCTGATCAGTCGTGTGAAAAAATATCACCCTTCAGATGACATTAGTCTTATTGAAAAGGCATATCATGTTGCCAATGATGCTCATAAGGGTCAGGTACGTAAATCCGGTGAGCCCTACATAATACATCCTTTATACGTTGCAATCATCCTGGCTGACCTGGAAATGGATAAGGAAACTATTGCCGCAGGCCTGCTTCATGACGTTGTGGAAGACACAGTCATGACCAAGGAGGAGATAGCAGAGCAGTTTGGCGATGAGGTGGCACTATTGGTGGATGGTGTTACCAAGCTGAAGATTCAGTTTGATGATGCCAATATGGATTATTCTGCTATAAAACTGGAAATGCAGGCAGAGAACCTTCGTAAAATGTTCCTTGCCATGGCAAAGGACATAAGAGTCATCATCATAAAACTGGCAGACCGCCTTCACAATATGCGTACTCTAAAGCATATGCCTCCTGAAAAACAGCAAAGGATTGCCAGGGAGACAATGGACATATATGCCCCCATTGCCATGCGACTGGGTATATCCAGGATCAAGGTGGAGCTTGATGACCTTTCTTTAAAATATCTGGAGCCGGATGTATATTATGATCTTGCCGAAAAGATCAACGAAAAAAAGTCCGAGCGTGAGCGTTACATCCAGCAGATAGTGGATGAGGTAAGAGCGCATATTGACAATGCTGGAATAGAAGCCAAGATCGACGGCAGAGTCAAACATTTCTTCTCAATTTACAAAAAAATGAAAAATCAGGGCAAGAGCCTTGACCAGATATATGACCTTTTTGCGGTGCGTATCATAGTCAACTCCGTGAAGGACTGCTATGCTGCCCTGGGAGTCATCCATGAGATATATACGCCATTGCCCGGCAGGTTTAAGGATTATATAGCCATGCCAAAGGACAATATGTACCAGTCCCTTCATACTACCCTGATAGGCAGTACAGGACAGCCCTTTGAAATACAGATCCGTACCTATGAGATGCATAAGGCTGCAGAATACGGTATAGCAGCCCATTGGAAATATAAAGAGGCCTCTGACGGAGTCAAGACCAAGCTTGGAGAGGAAGAAAAGCTTGACTGGCTTAAGCGTATCCTGGAGTGGCAGAAGGACAGCTCGGATAACAAGGAGTTCATGAATCTGCTCAAATCCGATCTGGATCTGTTCTCGGACAGCGTGTACTGTTTTACTCCAACAGGTGAGGTAAAGAATCTTCCCGCCGGTTCCACACCCATTGATTTTGCCTATGCAGTGCATTCCGCAGTAGGCAACAAAATGGTAGGAGCCAGGGTGAACGGAAGACTGGCTACCATTGATTATGAGATCAAAAACGGAGACAGGATTGAGATAATCACCTCACAGAACTGTAAGGGCCCCAGCAGAGACTGGCTTAAGGTAGCCAAGTCCACTCAGGCCAAGAACAAGATCAACCAGTGGTTCAAGCAGGAACTGAAGGACGAAAATATTGAAAAAGGTCGTGAACTGCTAAAGGCTTACTGTAAGGCCAAGAGCATAGACACGGCTATACTTGACAATCCCGAGTACAGGAAGCGTATCATGGATAAATACAACTTCAGGGATTGGGAGGGTATTCTTGCGGCAGTAGGCCATGGAGGCTTAAAGGAAGGCCAGCTGCTCAATAAAATGAAGGAATACTATGACGCCGATAATGCAAAGCCGCTTACCAATGAAGAGATCATTGCCCAGGTGGAAGAACAGGCGGCCAAAAAGATTTCTGCCAAGGGTGGAAGCAAAAGCGGCATTGTAGTCAAGGGAGCACAGGATGTTGCCGTAAGATTTTCCAAGTGCTGTTCACCTGTTCCCGGAGATGAGATCGTGGGCTTCGTTACAAGGGGCCGAGGCATTACCATACACAGAAATGACTGCGTGAATATGCTCAATCTGCCTGAGGAAGACAGAGCCAGAGTGATTGAAGCGGAATGGCAGAGTGATTTCAAGCCCGAAAATGAAAGATACCTGGCTGAGATCAGGGTATTTGCCAATGACCGTAATGGAGTACTGGCTGATATCTCCAGAATATTCACTGAAAGAAATATTATGATAATGCATCTTAATTCCCATATGTCAAAGCAGAGGACCGTTACCATGGGATATAGGCTTTGAGATCAGGAACAGGGAAGAACTTAAGAATATTTCCGACAGGATTCGTAATGTTGACGGAGTAATGGATATAGAAAGAACAACGGGTTAAGATATGTCTGATTTAAAAATGGGCAGGCTCATATTAAGCGTCTGCGCAACTAACTGTTATTTTGTGTATCATGAAGGCGACAATCGCGTCATTTTCATTGATCCGGGTGATCAGGGTGACTATATCTATGAGCAGCTTAAGGCAAATGGATTTGTTGTGGACACCATACTGCTTACCCATGGCCATTTTGACCATATCTGGGGAGCGGCAAAATTAAGAGAATTGAGCAAAGCTAAGATATACGCCCTTGAAGAGGAAAAAGAGCTGCTTGAAAGCGCTTATCTTAATGCTTCGGAAGCGGCAGGGAGACCCTGTATTTTAAATTGCGATGGATTTTTAAGGGATGGAGATGAGCTTAATATCCTTGATTTTAAAATAAAGGTGCTGGCTACTCCGGGACATACCATTGGCAGCTGCTGTTATTATTTTTATGAGGATGGGATCCTGCTTAGCGGAGATACCCTGTTTGAGGAGTCTGTTGGCAGGACAGACCTTCCCACGGGCAGTATGTCTGCTCTCAAACAGTCCATTATGGATAAACTGTCCCCACTTCCCGATGAGACAGTCGTATATCCGGGACATGGAAGCTATACAACCATAGACAATGAAAGAAGGTATAATCCTTTTTGGAAATAAAACCATGATATTAGTAAGATGTAATGATACAAGTTTTCAATATGATATTCATTCCTTAGTTAAATCCTTTTATCCAGGATGCGATGTGAAGGTCATAAGCGAGGATGAAGAGGAAGAAAAAAGCTCATGTTGTGACCAACCTGAGCTTTTTATTTGCATGCATGAGGACAGGATAGAACTGAGTATTTATGAGGGCAATAAGGAAACAGACTTTCGGGCAAGCTACGTTAATGAGGGCTGTGACAGGAGCGAATACAAAAATTCCTTAAAGCTGCTCATATATGATGCTCTCTGCGATTACTGCCACAGGAGCCTGCCCTGGGGTACTCTTACCGGCATCAGACCCACCAAGATCGCTTTGAGTGGCCTTGGAGAGTCAAAGAGCAGGGATGAAATCCTTGCCCATTACAGGGATGTATATAAAACAAGTGAGAAGAAGGCAAAGCTGGCTGTGGATATTGCAGGCAGGGAAAAAGCGATTTTAGACAGGATACATTTTAAAGATGGCTACAGCCTGTACATAGGAATACCTTTTTGCCCTTCCACCTGTCTGTACTGTTCCTTTACCTCTTTCCCGAGATCCCTTTACGAGAAAAAGGTTGCCGAATATATGAAATGTCTGAAGGCGGAAATAGATTATACTGCCGAGGCATTTAAGGACAGGATACTGGACAGCATTTATGTGGGAGGAGGAACTCCCACTACTTTGACGGCAGAGGAATTGAGAGAACTGTTGGGCTATATTGGTTCCAAAATTGACTTGAATACCGTGCAGGAATTTACAGTTGAAGCAGGCAGACCGGACTCCATTACCGAAGAAAAATTAATTGCGCTTAAGGATTCGAAAGTTTCAAGGATCAGTGTCAATCCCCAGACCTTCAAGCAAAAGACACTTGATATCATAGGCAGAAGACATACCGTGGACCAGGTCATTGACACCTATAAGCTGGCCAGAAAACTAAACTTTGATAACATAAATATGGATCTTATTGCCGGGCTGCCGGGAGAGGATCTCGGGGATATGAGAAATACCCTGGACATTGTAAGACAGCTTGCTCCTGATTCGGTTACCATACATTCCCTTGCCATAAAAAGAGCCAGCAGGCTGAAAAGCTACATAGATGAGCACGGCATAGAGATGCTCAATAATACCGATGAGATCATGGATACTGTAGAAAATGTACTGATACAAATGGGGCTGAATCCCTATTATCTCTACCGTCAGAAAAATATGAGCGGCAATTTTGAAAATGTAGGCTATGCCCGTCCCGGTAAGGAGGGCATATATAATATGCTTATCATGGAAGAGGTACAGTCCATTGTAGCCCTGGGAGCCGGTACTGTTTCGAAAAGAGTGTTCCCCGATGGCAGGATAGAGCGATGTGATAACGTGAAGGATGTGGGACTTTATATAGACCAGATCAGTGACATGATAGAAAGAAAAAGAAAACTGTTTAAAAATTTATGATTAATACATATAGTGGGTTTTTAATGTATTTTTAAGGAGTCTTAAAAGACTCCTTTTTTTATTATCAAAGTATTTCTTATTGTCATATAAATATGTTAAAATATTTATTTAGGAGTGGAATGCATTTATGGATTTAAACATTGTTCAGCTGATGGGGCTTGAATATGCTTTGGTGATAGTGGGTTTATACATGATGTATAAATGCGTCACCTTAAAGAAGGATAATATGGATTATTTTTTCCATTTTATCTTTATTTTGAATGCCTATCTTATCTGCAATATACCCATAAGGAATATAGAACTTCACTTTGTAAGCTGGAATAAGGAATTGGTTTTCTGGCTTTATGTTCTTTCGATTAATTTCATGACTCATACCATGCTCTACTGGTTTATCTTTGTGATGAAGCAGGTAGGGAATCCCTTCTTTCAGAAAAAAATAAATGTGATCCTGGCTTCCATTCCGGCCCTTTTTATGGTACCTCTCTGTATTGTCAACAGATGGACCGGCTGGCTTTATTACATAGATGAGGAGGGCTATTATCACAGGGGCAGTATTTTTGTACTGCAGGCTGCCATATCTTATATTTACCTCCTTATCCTTATTGCATTTTCCCTGTATTATGCCTTTGGCAAAGAGAAAAATGCATCAGCAAGAAAATGCCTCATGTCACTGATACCTATTGTTCCCTGTACGGTGCTTCAGAACCTGTATGGCGGGTCCTATATATTACTGGGAGCTCTTATGGGTGCTGTCATAATGTATGTGGAGATCTGTCTTGACAGGCAGAAGGCCTATGAAGTCAGCGATGCGGTGAGTTCACTCAGCAGTGAACTGGCCCATACCAACACACAGGTGGTCAGAAATATGAAGACCATCATGGCGCTGTCTGACATGTATCATATAATCAGCGATGTTGACCTTGATAAGGATACTTTTAACAATATAAAGGGACCTAAATATCTGGTTGATTTCTGCAAAAATTATACCTCTGCCAGAGCCTGTCTTACCCATCTGGCCAAATCTTTTTTCGCTGAAGACTATGTGGAGACCATGGAGAGGCTTATTGATCCGGATACACTTGGTGAGAGACTTAAAAATACCAACAGCCTTTTTGCCGATGCTGTGGGAAAAGTGACAAACGGATGGGTCAGGACCACAGTGGTTGTGGAGGAAAGAGAAAACGACGGCAAGATCAAGAGCGTTGTGTTTATGGTCCAGGATGTGAATGAACTGGTCAAGCAGCAGAAAGCCTTGGAAAACGCCCATATGATTGAAGAACATGCCAGGGATATGAAGGAGCTTTTTGTGCAGACTGCAGAGGCTCTTTCCGGAGCCATAGATGCCAAGGATCCCTATACACACGGTCATTCGGAGAGAGTGGCACAATATTCCAGGATGATTGCCGAGCATGCTTTGCTTAGCGAAGAGGAGTGCGAAGAAGTTTATTTTGCGGGACTGCTCCATGATGTTGGAAAGATAGGCATCAAGAACAGCATCATCAATAAGGCCGGTAAACTGACCGATGAGGAATTTGCCCAGATAAAGCTGCATCCTGTCTTCGGTAAGCAGATATTGTCCAAGATTGACAAATTACCCTATTTAAGTCTTGGTGCAGCATATCATCATGAGCGCTATGATGGAAGAGGATATCCGGAGGGCTTAAAGGGAGATGATATTCCCAGGATTGCCCGTATCATTGCTGTGGCAGACGCCTACGATGCCATGACCTCCAAGAGAAGTTACCGTGATCCCATTCCCCAGCAGCAGGTAAGGGAGGAGATAGCCAAGGGACTGGGAACCCAGTTTGATCCCGTATATGGCAAGATAATGCTCCACCTTATTGATTTTGATCTGGACTATGATATGAAGGAGAAGGCAGAGCAGGACAGCGACAATCTTTCTGACAGCCTGGCCGTTAAGGAGAGCAGGAGCAAATATCTGAAGGGAATCTATATAGATGATCATGAAACTAAGATTTCCTTTGATTTAGATGCAGATTCCCAGGATGATGAGGTCTGCATTGTATTTTTCGATTCCCTGGATGGCAGGGCCTATAACTCTGAAAGAGAAAGAAAGGACCTTAATTATTATGAATATGGTTCTATCTGGGGTGACGGCAAGGCTTACTTTGAGGGCGTAAGAAAGGCAGAAATTAATGAAATCACAGCCTTACAGACTTCAAAGAGTCATTTTGAATGTACGTTCTTAAGAATTGAGGATCATCTGTCCTTTAAGATAATAAATTCGCAAAAATGCTACGAGGGCATATTAGCGCTTCCGGATGCAACAAGATATTTATATGTGGGCCTGACCGGTGAAAACTGTCAATTGTTTAATATATCTTCAGATAAGGCACAGGAAGCATCAGGGGCTGAAAGCATTAAGAGAATTGCCGAAAGGATAAGCTATATAGAGGGGCCTGAGGGGGATATGCCGAGTATCCAGATTGACGGCTGGCGTACCTGTTCTACAGACGGGATTGAGATAAATGATGAGGCAGCTGTTAAATTCTTTTCAAAAAGCCTTCCCTTTGCAAGGCTTATATGGCACTGCCCGCATATTGTTGTCTTTAATAGTGATGATGGCAGGATACATGGTCCGAATTATCATGAATATGCGCTGGTCAGAATGGACGGCGAAAGCTGGGCCGAGTCGGATTATTCTACCAACAGTGTTGTGGTCAATAAATTGGAGAATTTTATCAGCTGGGAAAAATGGAAGGCTGATAATAAAGAAGGCAGGGAATATAAAGTCTCTGCACAAAGAGCGGGTCGGCAGGTTACGCTTAAGGCTTCGAACAGCAGTATAGAGATAATTAACGTTACTACGATCAATGAGGAAACGGAAAAAGTATATCTAGCTGTCACCGGAGATCAGTGTGTAATTGAAAACATAAGATTAAGCTAAAGCAAAGAAAGGAAGGAAAAATGGCAGTAGCAGGAAAAGACGGAAACAAGTACATCCCCGTAAGTGAAAGAAAGGGAGCAAAATCAACAGTATATTTTACCAGGGATCTTTCAGCAGAAGGCTTAAAGAAAATCTACGATAAGGTTGCTGGCGGACTTGATGGCAAGGTGGCCGTAAAGCTTCATACAGGTGAGGCCGAGGGACCCAATATTATTCCCAGACCCTGGGTCAGACAACTGCTTGAAGACAGATTACAGGATGCCAATATTGTGGAGACCAATACCTATTATGAGGGTAGCAGGTATACCACCGAAGCTCACAGAGAGACCCTTAAAGTGAATGGCTGGGATTTCTGCAAAGTGGATATCATGGATGAGGATGGCGTGGCGACTCTTCCCGTTAACGGTGGAAAATGGTTTGAAGAAATGCATGTAGGTAAGAATCTGCTTGATTATGATTCCCTTCTTGCACTTACTCATTTTAAAGGTCATACTAAGGGCGGATTTGGCGGTTCTAATAAGAACCTTGGTATCGGCTGTGCGGATGGCCGTGTTGGAAAGGCCGAAATACATACTACGCCCGGCTCTTTGGATCCCTGGGACATAGGTGAAGAGGAATTCATGGAGAGAATGACCGAGTCCACCAAGGCTACCATCGATCATTTTGCAGGTCATATTTCCTACATCAATGTTATGCGCAATATGTCGGTATCCTGTGACTGTGAAGGCTGCGAAGCTGAGCCTGTGGTCACACCCGATGTGGGTATACTGGCAGGCTTGGATATACTTGCCCTGGATAATGCCTGTATTGATATCATATATGCTCTTCCCGGTGGTGGCGGCAAGGCCATGATAGAGCGTGTGGAGTCAAGACATGGTTTAAGACAGCTCTCGTATATGAAGGAACTTAACATGGGCAATGATCTTTACACCATTATCGACATAGACAAGGGTGATAAGGAAATCTCTCTTGAGGAAGTAGTTAAGGATATTTATCCCGAGTGGAATCCTGATATATACAATACCTTCCCGGGAAGAAATAAAATTCGTAAATAACCCTTAGGACTGATTTCTTAAGAGTTAGATTTAATATAACCAAGGAGGTTAAGGAAAATGTGGGAAAGAAGTGAATTAAAACAAAAGGGCAAGGCTGCTTTTAAGTCAAATTACTGGAAATGTGTGCTGGTAAGTCTGATACTTGCTCTTATTGCATGCGCACAGGGAAGCAGTACAAGCACCACTACCAGCAGTGATGATACTGCCTACGAGACTGAGAGTGTTACAGGAATCATTGAGGATACAGCTGACGAAGCCGGAATTAGCACTGCTGCTGTAGCTTCCATTATTCTTTCTGTTATTCTTGTGGCCTGTCTTATCAGCTTTTTGATCGAGATATTAGTTAAGAATATTTTCAAGGTGGGCTGTGTTAAGTTCTACATTGATAATGCTGATTCCCCGGCAGGCTTGGGAGATCTGATATCAGGTTTCAAGAACGGCTTTGGAAGAAATGTGATCACCATGCTGCTTGTTGATGTATGTGTTGCTTTATGGTCTCTTTTACTTGTGGTTCCCGGTATTATCAAGGCCTATGAGTATCTGATGGTTCCTTATATAATCGCCGACGATGCTGAGATTTCCAGAAAGGATGCCTTTGCAAAGAGCAAAGAGATGATGAAGGGCAACAAGTGGAAAACCTTTGTACTTCAGTTATCTTTCATTGGCTGGGGTATCTTATCTGTTATTACCTGTGGACTTGTGGGTATTTTCTATGCCAATCCCTATGCTGATGCTACTATGGCAGAGCTTTATCTGACACTTAAGGAAAATGCATAAAAGGTAAGATCATGAGTAAGAAAAATAAAAAAAATTCCACAGCGGATAAGAAGAATACGGAAAAAATATTGGATCAGGCCGGTATTGATGAGTCAGTGAAAAGTGATGAGCCGCAAAATGCCATATCAGTGGACAAGGTAGAACTTAATGAGCTTCTGGCAGTCCTAAAGGACATTCAGGAAAATGAGAGAAAGGAAATGGACTATGCCCAGAAGCAGGCCAGATTTTCTCTTATTATTTCAATATGCTGTCTGGTATTTGTGCTTATCATAGGCTTGTGCATGATACCGCTTATATCCAAGGTAAGCAAGCTGGTGGATCAGGCCGGTGAGGTCATAGTAGAAGTGGACGGACTGATCGATCAGGTGAATGATCTGGTGGATGAGGCTCAGATCTCCGTTGATAACATGGAAGAGATCACCAACGATCTGGCTGATCTTGATATAGAGAATCTCTTTGATGAGGTGGACTCTTTAGTGGTTTCCTCTGAGGACAGTGTTACTGAGGCTATGGATAAGATAGACCAGATTGATATTGAAAGCCTGAATAATGCTATCGAAGATTTGGAGGCTGTGGTGGAGCCAATGGCCAAGCTGTTTGGCAGATGATCCTATGATGAAGAAAAAAATTATTTTCTTAATATTTATGAGCATGTTCTTGTGTGCATGTCTTAGTGAAAGTGAGTCCTCTGAAAACGGGGACTCTTTTCCTGTTAAGGTTGAAATCGAAAATATCAATGAAGATACAGCTGCGGATGATGTAAATGCAAAGAGTGCTGAAAATGTGACCCATGCGGATGCGAAAGAAGATATGGCTGAAACGGAAGAAAAGGAAGAGATGGACGATTTTTATATCAGTGAGATCACAGATGAGATATTTGAAAGGATTGAAGGTTTATCCTATAAGGAAGACTGCACAGTGCCCCTGGAGGACTTGAGATATCTTCATTTAATGCACATAGGCTTTGACAATGAGAGCCATGAAGGGGAAATGATCGTAAATAAATATATTGCCGGTGACGTACTTGAAATATTCAAGGAACTGTATGAGGCTGGCTATCCCATTGAGAAAATAAGACTGGTGGATGAATACGGGGCTGATGATGAATTATCCATGGAGGATAATAATTCCTCCTGCTTTAATTTCAGGTTTATTTCCCATACAACCAGGGTATCAAAACACGGACTGGGGCTGGCCGTAGATATTAATACCCTGTACAACCCTTATGTGAAAGAAGTTAATGGTGCAGTGAGCATTGAACCCTCAAATGCTGCAGCCTACGTGGACAGAAGCGCTGACTTTGAATATAAGATCACCCATGAGGACCTGGCCTACAGATTGTTTACCGAGCATGGCTTTGAGTGGGGTGGTGACTGGACAAACAGCAAGGATTATCAGCATTTTGAAATATCCGATCATGACATAAAGGGGCTGTATCCGGATTACTGATTTAAGCAACACTTGTAAATTTATGTTAAATTGTTGTATTGACATCAGTTGCAAATTACTCTATATTATTAGTCGATTTAATGCTTTGACGCTTTTGTGCGCTAAAGCAAAATCAATTTGATTTATGGAGGAAAGATTATGAAAAAGAAATTACTTGCACTTGCACTTGCTTCAAGCCTTGTGCTTTCAATGTGCGCATGCGGCAGCGAAGCCGCAGAGGATTCAGCTGATGCTGAAAGTGTTACAGAGGAGACAGCTGAGGAGTCAGCCGAGGAGGAAACCGAAGAGACAGAAGTTTCAGATGCTCCTGTAGTAGAGGGTACATATACCATTGGTATCTGCCAGCTCGTACAGCATGTTGCTCTTGATGCAGCAACTGAGGGCTTTGAGGATGCTGTTATAGCTCAGCTTGGTGAGGACCATGTGGTATTTGACGAGCAGAATGCTCAGGGTGATTCAGCTACCTGTGCTACCATCGTTAACTCTTTTGTTTCTTCTGAGTATGACCTTATTCTTGCCAATGCAACAGCACCCCTTCAGGCTGCAGCAGCAGGTACAACCGATATTCCCATTTTGGGAACCAGCGTTACTGACTATGCAACTGCTCTTGATATTTCAGACTGGAGCGGACTTACCGGCAGAAATATTTCAGGAACCTCTGACCTTGCACCCCTGGCAGACCAGGCAGCAATGTTAAATGAGCTTTTCCCTGATTCCGTAAATGTTGGTATCCTTTACTGCTCAGCAGAGGCTAATTCTCAGTATCAGGCAGACGTTATGAAGGAAGAGCTTGAGAAGCTTGGCAAGACTGTTGAGTTTTATACCTTTGTTGATACCAACGATGTTGCAACAGTTACCCAGAAGGCAGCTGACGGCAGCGATGTTATCTATATTCCCACTGATAATACAGCAGCTTCCAATACAGAGATCATTGACAGCATCTGTCAGCCCGCAGGCGTACCTATTGTAGCCGGTGAGGAAGGTATCTGTAATGGTTGTGGTGTTGCAACACTGTCTATCAGCTACTATGATCTTGGTTATGCAACAGGTCTTATGGCTGTAAAGATCCTTTACGGTGGAGAGAATGTTGAAGACATGGAGATTGAATATGCTCCCAATGTGACCAAGGAGTACAATGCTGAGAGATGTGAGGCTCTTGGTATAACTGTTCCTGAGGATTATGTGGCTATTTCAGCTGAATAATATTGATTTTTTGAGCAAATGATATTATATTAATAGAGGTTTGCAATGGGGCATGCTGATCAAGTATGCCCCAATTTTAGATTTTTGGAGGCAAAAATGGTATTTTCATCTCTGCTGAATGCTATGCCGGGAGCCGTTGCACAGGGGCTTATCTGGGGCATAATGGCCATAGGCGTGTATATTACTTTTAAAGTATTGGACATGGCGGATCTTTCGGTCGACGGTACCATGTGTACAGGAGGAGCTGTCTGTATAGCGATGCTTATGAAGGACAAACCCATGTGGTTTGCGCTTCTGATGGCTGTGATAGCCGGGCTCTTAGCCGGTCTGGCCACAGGTGTTTTGCATACTGTCATGGGCATTCCCGCCATACTTGCCGGTATACTTACCCAGTTAGGACTCTATTCCGTCAACCTTAAGATCATGGGCAAGTCAAATGTGCCCATTAATAACCAGAAATATGATCTTTTGGTGTCCCTGCTCAATGTAAGGAATGTTCCCATATATAAGAATTCAATCTTTGTTGTAGCCATTGCTGTAGTTGTGATAATTGCAGTCTTATACTGGTTTTTCGGAACAGAGATCGGCTGCTCACTGAGAGCGACCGGAAATAATCTAGATATGAGCCGGGCTCAGGGAATAGATACGGATTTAAATAAGGTTCTCGGCCTGATGATATCCAATGGCATAGTAGCTTTTGCTTCGGCTTTACTCTCCCAGTATCAGGGCTTTGCCGATATCAATATGGGAAGGGGTGCTATAGTTATAGGTCTGGCAGCCGTTATCATAGGCGGAGTTGTGTTTGACAAAATTTTTCATAATTTTGGTCTTAAGCTTCTGGCTGTTGCCTTTGGCGGAATCATTTATTATGTAGTATTACAGGTTGTTATCTGGCTGGGCTTTGATACTGATCTGCTTAAGCTTTTGTCTGCAATAGTAGTTGCCATATTCCTTGCTGTTCCTTACATCAAGGGAGAATATTTTGTTAAGGCACCTGTAATAGATGAAGAGACTGCAAAGGAGGAAGCGTAAATGTTAGAGATTAATAATATCTACAAAACCTTTGGAGTTGGAACCATTAATCAGAAAACAGCACTCAGGAATCTTTCCTTATCTTTGGATGAGGGTGATTTTGTTACAGTCATAGGAGGCAATGGCGCAGGAAAATCCACATTGCTTAATGCCATAGCCGGCACCTGGTATGTAGACCAGGGAAGCATTGCCATAGATGGAAATGATGTTACCAGGGTTCCTGAATTTATAAGAGCGAAATACTTAGGAAGAGTATTTCAGGATCCCCGAATGGGTACTGCCACCAATATGGGCATAGACGAAAACCTGGCACTTGCTGCCAGAAGAGGAAAGAAAAGGGGACTGAAAAGCGGCATTTCCTCAAAGGAAAGAGAAGAATACAGGGAACTGCTTAAGATCCTGGATCTTGGTCTTGAGGACCGTATTACGTCCAAGGTAGGACTGCTGTCAGGTGGACAGCGTCAGGCTGTGACCCTGCTTATGGCTACCATGAACAAGCCAAAACTCCTTTTGTTAGATGAGCATACAGCGGCTCTTGATCCCAAGACTGCTGCAAAGGTATTGGAAACCACTGATTACGTAATCGAAAGAGATCATCTTACTACTATCATGATCACTCACAATATGAAGGATGCCATAGCTCATGGCAACCGGCTTATTATGATGGATGCAGGCAGGATCATACTGGATATCAGGGGAGAGGAAAAAAAGCAGCTTACTGTAAATGATCTTCTGCAGAAGTTTGCTTTAGCCAGTGGCGAGGAACTCAATAATGACAGAATGATGCTGGCAAACTGATTGAAGGATTGATTTTTAAGGAGTGTATTCAATATGGTGAAACATGTTATTCTTTGGAAACTGAAAAGCGAATATCAGGGTCAGGAAAAACTTGATATCTGCAGCGGGATTAAAAAGGGATTGGAAGGACTTAAGGGCGAAGTACCCGGACTGGTGGATATTAAGGTTAATATTGTTCCTCTTGAATCCTCCAATATGGACCTTATGCTGGACTCCACACTTGAAAGTGAAGAAGCTCTGAAGGGCTATGCGGTTCATCCCAAGCATGTTGCCGTAGCCAATGAGTTTGTAAGGCCCTATACAGAGATTAGAAGCTGTATGGATTTTGAGATATGATCTAAGGGCTTACATCGAAGTGACTTTGACCCGGTCGGTTGACCGGGTTTTATTTTTTGTAAATATTCTTGTTTATAAAAAGTGAATGTGTTATTATAACTTTCACTGATACATCATATGAGTTTCAATTTGGGCATTTTATTTGCTTATTTTATTTCATTTTATCATTTATCAGTTGTTCTTTAATACAATCCGTTATTTTAGAAGTTTGGTTAAAAATTGCCGATTTTAGGGGATTTTTTAATTTAAAAGGAGTTTGGATGAAACATATCTTGGAGGCTTACAGCACAAGGGGCTGTCTGTTTTATATTTTGCCTGATCTGTATGAAGGGGAATATACGGTTAAGTTTGGCAGGGACATATTCGGCTTTAAGGAAGAGGCAAGCCTTAGGCTTATAAAAAGTAATGATGAATGGCTTTTGCCTGTATCTAATGAATATCTTGTAAAAGGTGTAGGGGGCCGGATTGCAAAAGAATGCCTATATCTTAAAGATAATGAGGTAATATGCCTGCAATTTAAAGAATACATATGTATATCCCTGATATACAGGCAGGTTGAAACGCTTTTTTGTGCTTTTGATAAGTATTCCCTTGAAGAAGCAGTGTCGGTAAAGATAGGAAGCGGACCTGAGAATGATATTGTTTATACGTGCGCAGGGCTTATTTCAAAGGAACATGCTCTGCTTAAAAGGCTGGGAGAATACTGGTATATTGAAGACAAAAGTTTAAATGGCGTTTTTGTTAATTCAAACAGGATAAAGGGTATAAGTAAACTTGAATATTCGGACAGAATATGTATTTTCGGGCTTACTTTGATATATCTGGGTAAATTTCTGGCCATAGACACCAGGTCAAATGACAAGTTAGACATCTGCAGCGGTCTTCTGCCTATTGATAAAAAAGCCTTTAAACAGGATATGG
>R03__coassemble_1012_pt1 | contig 14154 bp, 11 predicted proteins | sample R03__metabat2_low_PE_031 | metagenome-assembled genome bin R03
GGTGTACGCCAGGGGGCGGGCGGGCGGCGGCAACGAGGGCCGGTGGAAGCCAGCGGGCTGGCGGGCGGCGGCAACGAGGGCCGCAGGACCGATGGCCGCGCTGCCACAGGGTGAAGCGACTTGCGCAAAATATTAGAGCCCTCAGGTGGATAGTCCTGAGGGCCCTAGTATTAAGTTTATGGGGAAGTGGATGATTATATATAAACGCTTTCGCGTCTATAGCAAATTATTTAGACTTCTTTCTTGTTCTTACATCAAATGCAACTGCTATGATGAAGATGATACCCTTTACTACGTACTGATAAGAAATATCAATACCCATAAGGTTCATACCATTTGTCAGTGACATGATTACCAATGCACCGATGATAGTATTTGTAACTTTACCAATACCACCGCTGACTGCAACACCGCCGATGTAGCTTGATGCGATAGCATCCATTTCAAATGCGTTACCTGCTGCAGGAGCTGCTGACTGAAGTCTTGAGGTATAAAGGATACCTGCTAAAGCTGCGAGTACTGACATTGAGATGAAAGCAAACAGTGTTACATTTCTTACATTTACACCTGAAAGTTCAGCTGCCTGGTCGTTACCGCCGATACCGTAGATATAACGTCCAAGGGGTGTCTTGTTCAACATGAAGTTGTAGATTAAAAGTACAACACCTACGATAACTGCTGTCCAGGGGATACCCTGATACTTGGCAAGTACATAGATTATTACAAAGATGATAGCTGATATAAATACTATCTGAACAATGAATACAGGCATTGAAGATACTTCAAAGTTGTACTTGATCTTGTTCTGTCTGTTCTTGATCATAGAGAATGCTGCACATGCAATTGCGATTATGCCAATCAGCATTGTCAGGATGTGGATTCCGTTGCCGCCGAAGGGATCTGGAATAAATCCATTTGATAATGCGTTGAAAGTATCATTGCTAATGATTACAGTACCATCATTTCTAAGTGTCAGTGAAAGAAGACCTCTGAAGATGAACATACCGGCCAAGGTAGCAACGAAAGCGGGAACACCCACTCTTGTAACCAGAGTACCCTGATATATACCAATCACCAAACCGATCAGCAGAACCATAAGTATTACCAACCAGACGTTTACATTTGTATACTTAAGCATCAAGGCTGCAATAGCACCGCTGAAACCGGCAACATAACCAACTGAAAGGTCAATGTGCTTAAGGATCAGAATAAGTGTCATACCGATTGCAAGAACGGCAACATATCCTGCCTGATTGATAAGGTTACTTAAGTTCGCAGCTGAAAGGAACTTTCCATTTGTTCTCACATAGAAGAACAATGCTATTACCACCAGGGTAATGTACATCATGTAATCTCTTATATTGCTTTTTACGAGGGTGACAATCTCTTTGCCCAACCCTACCTTCTTATTTTCTTCCATTGATAAATCCCTCCTATTAAGATCCAATGGCCATTGCCATGACCTTCTTTTCATCGGCTTCTTCTATATCAAGTTCGCCCATTATCTTGCCTTCACTCATAACATAAAGTCTGTCGCTCATGCCCAGTACCTCAGGCAGCTCGGAACTTATCATTATGATACTCATGCCCTGCTCAACGAGCTTGTTCATAAGTGTATAAATCTCATACTTGGCACCTACATCAATACCTCTTGTAGGCTCATCAAGTATCAATACCTTAGGCTTTGCAAAAAGCCATTTGGCTATCTGAACCTTCTGCTGGTTACCACCTGACAGATTGCCAACCTTTTGCTCAACACTTGGCGCTTTGATATTGATTGAATCCTTATATTCATTGGAAATCTTAACCTCTTCATTATCATTTACTGATAAGAACTGAGTGATCTCCTTTAGATTTGTCAATGTTATATTGTATTTAATGTCCTGGATAAGGACCAGTCCGTTGCCCTTTCTGTCCTCAGATACATATGCAATGCCTGCATTAATGGCATCTCTGGGTGACTTAGGCTTTAAAGGCTTGCCATCTACAAACATCTGACCGCTTGTAAGCTTGTATCCGGGAGTATTTCCGAAGATTGCCAAAGCTGCTTCTGTTCTGCCGGCACCCATCAGGCCCTGAAGTCCTACTATCTCTCCTTCTCTTACGTTGAAGCTTACATCATGAAGTATTTCCCTTCCCTTGGCCGGATCATAGGCTGAAAGATTCATTACTTCAAATCTGATATCTCCCTTTGGCTTCTTAGGACGCTTGGGATAAATATCATCTATCTCTCTACCAACCATGTGCTTGATTATCTCGCCCTCTTCAACCTGATGGTCATGAGCGTCGATTGAGCAAATGGTAGCTCCGTCTCTAAGTACTGTTATTACATCAGCAATAGCTGTGATTTCCTTAAGCTTATGACTGATCATGATACAGGTAACGCCCTGATCTCTCAGTTCTCTTATAAGCTTCAAAAGGTTCTCGCTGTCATCCTCATTTAAGGAAGCTGTGGGCTCATCCAGGATAAGCAGCTTGCAGTTCTTTGAAAGTGCCTTTGCAATCTCAACAAGCTGCTGCTTGCCGACGCTTAAGTCCTTGACCTTTGTGGAAGGATCCACATCCAGCTTGACCTTCTTAAGCATCTCCGTTGCTTTAACTATAGTTTCATTCCAGTTAATGGTCTTGCCATTGGGATTCATGATCTCATGGCCAAAGTAAATATTCTCATAAACTGAAAGTTCAGGCACAAGAGCAAGCTCCTGATATATGATCGCAATTCCCTTTTCCTCGGAATCTGCAATTCCCTTGAACTCACAGGTCTCTCCTTCGTAAACAATGTCACCTGTATATGAACCAAACGGATGTACTCCGGAAAGAACCTTCATCAGTGTTGATTTACCGGCTCCGTTTTCACCTACCAGGCAGTGTATTTCCTGTTTCTTTACTTTGAAATTGACATTATCAAGGGCCTTAACTCCGGGGAAGGTCTTGGTAATATCACGCATCTCAAGTATATATTCTTCACTCATAGGTGCTATTCCCTTTCACATTTTTAACAAGTTATAATCCAAGGTATATATCTCTTGCAGGTAGCCTGAGGTTTCCCTCAGGCCACCATAAGAGATATGGTATGAAAAAAAGTTAGTATTAAGCTGATTTATTCAAGTCCTGTGAACTCGTCTGCTGTGTAATACTCTGAGTCGATAAGAGCTTCCTTAACATTGTCCTTCTCAACTACTACGATATCTGTCTGCTTTGCAGGAACATCGATTGTCTCGTTGTTGTAGGTTGTATCTGTTGCAGGTGTCTCACCGTTAAGGATAGCTACTGCCATTGCTACTGAGTCAGCTGCAAGTGTACGTGTATCCTTGAAAACTGTCATAGACTGCTTGCCATCAATGATGTACTGAACTGAAGCAACTTCTGAATCCTGACCTGTTACATAGTAGCTTGTGATATCAGAGTTTGCTGAGAAAGCATCTGCGATAGCTCTTGCTGTACCATCGTTAGGACCAAGGATGAATACATCACCCAGCATGTCTGCGCTGGCTGCTGTAAGGTTTGCTTCTGCCTTAGACTTTGCTGTGTTGAAATCCCAGTCTGTTGTAACCTGACCGATGATCTGGCCTTCTTCATCTCTTGTAAGCTCAGCCTTGTCTGCAAGTGCTTCTGCTTCTGAAGAGTTAGCGATTACGAATGTACCATCTGCGATCTTAGGCTGAAGTACGCTCCAAGCACCCTCGAAGAAGATGAAAGCGTTGTTATCTGTTGCAGCACCTGCATAGAGGTAAAGAGGATTGCCTGTTCCCTCTGCCTTGTCAACAAGGTACTGGCCCTGTGCAACACCAACTGCGAAGCTGTCGAATGTTACATAGTAATCAACTGCATCTGTACCTGTGATAAGTCTGTCGTATGCGATAACAGTGATGCCTGCATCCTTTGCTTCCTCAACTGCTGCTGCAGCTGCGGCGCCATCCTGTGCACAGATGATAAGAACGCTGATGCCCTTTGAGATAAGTGTCTCAACGTTTGTCTTCTCTGTTGCTGAAGAACCCTGGCTGAAAAGAACCTGATTTGTGAAACCTGCATCACCTAAGATTGACTCGAACTGTGCCTGGTCCTGTAACCATCTGGGCTCATCCTTTGTAGGAAGAACGATACCTACCTGAACTTCGCCTTCTGCTGAATCATCTGTAGCTGCAACTTCTGTAGCAACTTCAGCTGCTTCCTCAACTGCTGTGTCAGTTGTGTCACTGCTTGATGTGTCTGTTGTTGTTGATGTGCTGCCGCAACCTACAAGAAGTGTTGCACACATCGAGGTAGCTAATAAAAAGCTAAGTAATTTTTTCATCTGAAAAAACCTCCCTTGAATTATTCCTACGGGTCAATTCCCGTACCTTTGTTACAAGCTTATATTAATCCAAAGTCGGTATTAATATTTTTTGAAAAATAGTAATATTTCATTTTTAAAAAAATAAAAAAAACAGAAAGTAGCACAATTTTGCACTGCTTTCTGTCAAAATCAAAAAATAATCCTAGCACTATTTACCTGACATTGAGGTATACCTCATCTTGTGTGTGAAAGCCCCCATCTATGATCACAGCATCTATATTTTGTGCCGTCACTGCATCAGGTGTCATAGCCACATAAGGTACATCATAGCCTCCGTCATTTATAGTCCTGTTAACCTCTATATCATTGCCCCCCGCCATGGCCACAGCATATCTGGCAGCTTCCTTTGCCAGATCGTTTACATTCTTGTATACAGTCATATACTGAAGGCCTTCAACTATATGCTGGCAGGCATCCAGGTCCGCATCCTGTCCCACCACAACAATATCATCGTTTAACCGATATTCGGACAGGGCTCTGATGACCTGTGTTGCCACTGCATCATTTCCGCACATTATACCATCGGCCTTTTTTACAGTGTCAATATTTTCATTGACATATTCATAGGCCAGGTCCGCATCCCAGTTATCTATATAGATTTCATCCAGAATGTTAAAGTGATGTACTTCGGCTTCATCCATAAATCCATCATGGACCATCTGGACATTATTATCAGTGGGCGAACCGTTCAGAACAATAACATTTGCCCTGTCTCCCACTGCATCAGCCAGATTCTTGCCCAGAAGCGTCCCCACAAGTTCATTATCGAAGGTTATGTACAGGTCACAGTTGCTGTTAAGACACAGTCTGTCATAGCTGATAACCTTTATTCCCTCATCCTTTGCTTTTTTAATAGTGCCACTGAGTGAATAGTTATCAATGGCCACCACAATGATCACGTCGACCTTTTTATTAATGAGATACTCCATCTGCTCTATCTGCTCATTGATATCCCCGTTGGCGTTCTGGACGATCACCTCTCCGCCTTCATCACGTATTTGTGAAACCAGCACGTCTCTGTCTTTTTGCCAGCGTTCGATCACAAAAGTATCAAAGCAGATTCCCACACTGAATTCGTAATCCGAAGCTTCATTTTCAGCTATATCTGCAGTACTGCCGCAGGCGCTTAATGCAAACACAAATAAAATAAGAAGAAATGTTAAATTTATTCTCTTCATCCTTTTACGCTTTCCTTATATTCAGTAGGAGTCAGTCCGACCTTTTTCTTAAAGCTTCTTGTGAAATAATTCGGGTCCGAGTACCCCACCGCGGCACATATTTCCTTGATACTCAGTCCGCCATCACTGATAAGCTGTTTGGCATGCTCAATCCTGATTCCCGTAACATAATCCACAAAATTGATACCGGCCTCGTCTTTGAAAAGCTTGCTGAAATAATAGGGAGAGATGTCCACCACCTTGGATACATCATCCAGCGAAAGATCTTTGCTGTAATTGCTCTCAATATATTTTTTTGCAACCTCTATTGCACTTAAGCTGCTTTCCTCTTTGCGTGTTTCGGCATATCTGGCTGCCTCCCTGACTTTGGATACGAACCAGTCTCCCACCTCAGCCAGATCCTTCTTATTGTATATCTTCTCAAGGTAATCATGTCTTGAGCCGAAGAAGTACTTCTTACCACCACTGTCATATGCCAGGGTCTCGGCCCGCATGGTATGCTCCAGTATCTTAAGCTTGATATCCATTTCCTCCATACCATGAGCATCCATCATCCAGCTAAAGAAGGCATAAGCATCCTCCCCGGCGCCTGTCACGTCGCCTAAGCTTACCTTTTCAAAAAGCCTTCCTTCAAGATCATAGGGGTAATCCTCCTCTATTTCTCTTAAAAGATTGACATCCTTGCTGTGCACCACGCTTCCCTGTGCATACCTGAGAGCGGAAATGGCTTCCTTATAGGATTCGGCTATACGTTCCAGACGATAGACACGGCCTATACCGACCCTGAAGCCCACGCCTATCCTGTCCTTTAGCTTCTGTACCATTTTTCTGGTATCCTCGATCATCTCGATTCTTTCATCATATTCCCTGCTTTCCTCAATGGGTTCATGAGGAAGGAACACGATCACCCTGTTGGCCATAACCGGCCCGACAATACTCTTGGGATTAAAAGCTTTGACGATTTCTCTTAGGTCATTGTAGTAGGACTGGACCTTTACGCTGTCTCCTACCGCATTGCTGAAACGTCCGTTTCCTACCTTCTGCCCGCATTCAATGACCATAAGCAGACCTGTGTCCCCCTCAATGGACAAAAGACTCTGATAATTGGAGGTATCTTCATGAAAATCTTCCTGAAACATGATAGCGTATATAAAACTGTTCTCCAAAAAGGGCACGACTATCTCAAGTTTCTCCTTAATAAGCAGTTCATTGCTCCTTCTTTCCTTCTCGAATTCCACCATATCAAAGGCTTTTTTAAGAAGGACTACCATCTTATCCTGGACAACAGGCTTATTTACATATTCAATAACTCCAAGTTTCAGGGCTTCCTTGGCATAATCAAACTTATCATAGGCCGAAATAACAATGAAAATGGTATTGGCTGAGAATTTCTTTATCTCTTTAATGGCCTCAATACCGTTTATGCCCGGCATCTGGATATCCATAAGCGCAATATCCGGTCTGAAACTTTCCGCCTGCTCAATAACGCTTCTTCCGGTTTTGGCACTGCGGATCTCGCATTCCCCGGGGAAATTTTTCTCAATTATAAATTTCAAGGCATCAATGGCTATACCTTCATCATCAGCTATCAGTATCCTGTACATTTTACACTTCCTCACATAAAGGCAGTCTGATCATGGTCTCAACCCCCATATCAGCTCCCTCACTGTTCATAGCAAAGCAGTCGTCCCTGCCGGTAAATATCTTAAGCCTGCTTATAACATTATTAAGACCCACGCCATTGGAATCCTCGCCCTGATGTGTGCTTTTTCCTTCCCTTATCATGGCCAGTTCATCCTGTGTCATTCCAATACCGTTATCACTGATAATGATATTGACAAAATCCTCTTCCCTGAAGATCACCAGGTTTATATGCTTTTCCCAGCTTATATTCCTGACCCCGTGACTGATGCTGTTCTCAATCACTGGCTGTATGGTCATTTTGGGAATATATACCCCCAGACAGTTCTCATCTATCTCCTCATGATAATGTATTTCTCCGGAAAACCTTACATTGATTATGTGGATATAATTGGACACGATCCCCAGTTCAGTGGACAGCTTCACTGTATCCTCATCATTATTTATATTATATCTGAAGAAATCCGCCACATTCTGTATATAGTCATAGGTTCTGGGCGCTGATTCCATCATGGACAGCTGAGCTCCCGCATTCAGTGTGTTGAAGAGGAAATGTGGATCTATCTGTGCCTGCAGATATTTAAGCCTGGCATCCTTAAGATTGGCCTCCATCACCAGTTCATTCTCCTTCATGCGATTCTCGGCTTCCAGGGAATCCTTCAGTCTTTCTATATAATTCTTAATCTCAATAGCCATTCTGCTGATAGCCTGTGTCAGCATTCTGATTTCGCTCGAAGAAGAATTATTTGCAATCTCTATATCAAAGTTTCCCCGGCTGATTTCCTCAGATGCATCAGCAAGTTCCTTCAGCGGCCCTATAAGATTACCGGTGATAAGGATTATCAAGGTCAGATTGAGAGCACTCACCAGACCCATCATGATAATATTAAGCACCTGGGTATAGGTTATCTGATTCATCATAGAACCATAGGCCTGTGCATTTTTATCAAATCTCAGATTGTTCAGGCTGTAAATATAGGAGCTGATATACCCATAGATTGTCTCGCTCCTTTCATAGCTGGCTCTGTATTTTTCAATGTCCCGGCCACGCTTGTAATTTATGGCATCCTCAGTTACATCCATATAAGCCTGGGATAAGCTCTTGATGTTATTTTCAATGTAGATGACCTCTGCATCCGTGGAGCTTTTCCCGAAATCATTAAGAAGGCTGCTATAATCCGATACGGAATCATAATACTGTTCAACCGCATCCGTATCCTTGGTATCAAGATAATCCGCAGTGTTGCTCCTCACCTTAAGCAGAGCTGAACTTAAGTTATTGAGCTCATAGTTGGAATCATATATCTTTCCCACTCTCTCCATAAGATTATTCATATCAATAAAGAGAAAAAGATTGATCGCGAAGGTCAGTAACATGGTGACCATGTAGCACAGGACCATCTTTCTTCTTACGGAGCCATATTTAAATTGATAGATCAGTTCCTTCATTCTAAATATTCTCCCACATTGGTACTGTTGATCACTTTTGCATCAAGGGTATAATAATCATTGACAAAGCCCTCTGTAAGATATTCATCAAGGGTCCTGACACTGACCTTTCCCAATTCCCGGGCATCATAGGTCACGGTACTGAAGATTGCTCCCTTGTCTATTGCCTTAAGTATCAGGTCTGAATAGTAAAAGCCTATTACCCTGACGTCTCCTATTTTGTTGCGGTCTACAAGGCATTGATAAAGCTCTTCGGTAAGCTCCTCAGACATGCATATCATAACATCGGCAAGCTCATCCTCATTTAAAAGCTCCTGCAGAGTTTCCTGAAGAGTAAATGCCCCTGTTGCATCAACGTATACGGTTTCACATTCAAGATTAAGATGATTTCCCTCATTGGCAAGAGTCTCTGTAAGTCCATTGTAAATGAGGTTATAGTCCCCATTACCGGCCTTGCTGTCATAGAGGACAACAAGTCTGCTCATATCTGAGTTGGCTGCCTTGATGACCTGCCTGGCGTATTCCCTGCCCAGATCATAATCCGAGATTCCCACAAAGGCACACCTGTCAGAGCCATAGCAGTCGGTCACCCCTGTCACTACCGGAATTCCCTCCTCATTTGCCGCATCTATCAGTTCATCCAGTTTTTCTGACTGTTCTCCCTTTACGATTATTCCATCCACACCGCTTAGGCCGGCTACATCCATAAGCTCATATTTGTCATAGCCGCTTCCTATTGTATCGCCGGTATTTTCCAGATAAATGTTCCTTTCCTCTGCCTCACTGCAGGCGCCCTCATACACAGAGCTCCAGAACAGATCATCTTCATCCGTCAGGATAAATGCATAATGATGTCCCTTTGCGGAAACAACTTCATCAGCATCGTTTCTTGAAATAGCAACTCGCCACCCTATAAGAGTGGCAAGTGAAATTAAAAACAATATGGAAATTATTGTTAAAATGATATAGATCTTCTTTTTGTTCATAAATCAATTCTTAAAGCTGTGAATAGGAGCAGGGATGCGCCCGCCTCTGTCCACAAAGGCCTGGCAGCTGAAGCTGTTGACCGGCATGATCGGGGCATGTCCCAAAAGTCCGCCAAATTCAACATTATCTCCGACACCCTTACCGATAACCGGAATAACTCTGACTGCAGTTGTCTTCTGGTTGATCATACCAATGGCAAGCTCATCGGCGATAATTCCGCTAATGGTGGAATCCGGGGTATCTCCCGGTATGGCTATCATGTCCAGACCTACGGAACATACACAGGTCATGGCTTCAAGTTTTTCAATGGTCAAAGCTCCTGCCGTAACAGCGTCGATCATACCCTGATCCTCACTGACGGGAATAAAAGCACCGCTTAAACCTCCCACATAAGACGAAGCCATAACACCGCCCTTTTTCACCTGATCATTTAACAGTGCAAGAGCAGCTGTGGTACCGGGAGCACCGGCCTGTTCAAGACCGATCTCACACAATATGTCTGCAACCGAATCACCTATGGCAGGCGTAGGAGCAAGTGAAAGGTCTACTATTCCAAAGGGTATACCCAGTCTTCTGCTGGCTTCCTTTGCAACTATCTGTCCCACTCTGGTTACCTTAAAGGCCGTCTTCTTTATGGTCTCACACAGGACCTCAAAGTTCTCACCTCTTACCTTTTCAAGGGCATATTTTACAACGCCGGGACCGCTGACTCCCACATTGATGATACTGTCAGCCTCTGTAACGCCATGAAATGCACCGGCCATAAAAGGATTATCATCCGGAGCATTGCACAGTACGACGAGCTTGGTACAGCCAATGGAATCCATGTCCTTAGTCTTTCTTGCGGTTTCCTTGATGACCTCTCCCATGAGCTTCACGCCATCCATATTAAGTCCGGTCTTGCTTGAACCCAGTACAACAGAGCTCATGATCCTGTCAGTGGACGAGAGAGCCTCGGGGATCGAGCGGATCATCATCTCTTCAGCCTTTGTCATGCCCTTGGCTACCAGTGCTGTGTAGCCTCCGATAAAATTAACGCCCACTTCCTTTGCCGCTCTGTCAAGGGTCTTTGCAATGGACACAAAGTCCTCTGTACTCTTGCAGGCACTGGCTCCCACAAGGCCTATTGGAGTAATGCTTATCCTCTTATTGACAATGGGAATACCGAATTCCCTGCTTATGTCATCACCGGTCTTTACCAGATCCTTTGCCACTGTGGTGATCTTTTTATAAATATTGTCATTTAAAACATTGATGTCCTCATCAATACAGTCAAGCAGTGAAATTCCCAGTGTAATGGTCCTTACATCAAGATTTTCCTTTTCAATCATTTCATTGGTCTCTGCGACCTCAAATATATTTAACATATTCTTCTCCTAGATTCTGTGCATACCCTTGAAAATGTCTTCTCTCTGACATTTGATTATCACACCGATCTCTTCGCCAAGTGCGGCCAGCTCGTCCGCTATCTCATTGAAAGGCTTTGTGGCAGCGCTCATATCCGTGATCATCATCATGTTGAAATATTCCTGCAGAATAGTCTGGGAAATATCAAGGATGTTCACATTGTTCTTTGCAAGATAGGTACATACCTTTGCTATGATACCCACCGTGTCATGTCCTACTACCGTAATAATAATCTTGTTCATAACTTATCTCCTCATTTAAATAATTATCATTTTAAAAATCTATGCACTGACTTAAAGCATCCGGCTTTGCAATATATATGGGAAAATCATCCGCCCCGTATTTATTGTCGCTCATATTTATCTCAAGCCTTACGGTTTCATAAGCAAGCTCGGGATAATTATTTTCCTTACTCAGATGTCCCAGCAAAATGCCCTTAAGTCCGTCATTCATTATGGTGCTCAAAAGTCTTCCGCAGTTTTCATTTGAAAGGTGTCCCACATCGCTTAGGATCCTTTGCTTGGTCTGGTATGGATAAGGACCGGCCTGAACCATCCTCACATCATGATTGGCCTCCAGCAGCAAAGCATTCATTCCCATCAGATGAGAGACCATATATTCATCAAAGGTTCCCGTGTCCGTGGCTATGGCCGCCCTACTGCCGCCGCAGGCAAAGCTGTAGGCCACGGGACATACCGCATCATGGAAGGTTTTAAAGGCCTCCACCTCTACATCCTTTATCTTAAAGGGTTTATCCGGCTCTATAATATGATACAGGTCCTCCTCGATGCTGCCAAGCTTTACATTGTTTTTGACTGCATCAAAAGTGGCGTGGGTGGAATAAATGGGAATATTGTATTTCCTGCTTATTATCCCCAGCCCACCTATATGGTCAATATGTTCGTGGGTTATAAGGATTGCATCTATATCCTCACCCTTAAGGCCGATGCTGTTAAGTCCCAGGTCAACCTTTTTGCCGCTTATTCCCACATCCACAAGTATATGTGTATTGTCATTGCCCAGATAGATGCAGTTTCCGCTGCTGGAGCTGGCTATGGGGATCAGTCGCATCATATCTTCTCCCAATAAATCTCTATAACATCGCCTTCGTCTATCTCTCCCATGAAGGCTGCAGTGTTGCCATTTACTTTGGTAACGATATTACCCTTGGGCGAAGAAAGATCAAAGTCTATATAATCAAAGACATCCACAAATACATATTTTTCCTTGCCTGAAAGCCTGACGGGCTTACCGTTTACAATGACCACAATGTCATGTATGCCCTGTGATTTTGGCTTTATGACTTCCTGCTTGGGTTCATCTTCGGACTTTTGTTCGTTAACAAGCTCTGCTATTTTTTCTATTCTGTCAGCATCCTCGTTTTTCTCTTTCACTTCCTCAGCGGCTTTTACATAGCTGCCGTCATCCTCGGGAAGACTTAAGTAATCGTCAGCTGCCTTTTCCCATCTTATGGAAAAATTCTCATAAACCTTTGTTTTATCATCGGCCTTCATATTGTTCACAAGGCATATGCTTCCGGGTTCAATGTCCATATCCATAAACTCAAGGATCTGCTTAGGCGTGTAATAATCCAATATCTCTATAATGTCATGCTGGGCAATCTCATAATATTCGCTCTTAAGCTCACCGTTGACTGTGGCAAACTTGGGCATGTCAACCTCTTTGCCATTGACATTTATCCTGATAAGGCTCTTGAAATCACTTAACTGACCTATGTTGAGTCTGGCAGCCTCACCGGGAACGCTCTCAATCACCTCAATGATGTCTCCCTCCTTGACAGAGGTATGCATATTGGCGGGCTCGCCGTTTACCTTGATAACGGCTGCATCTCCCAGCTCGCCCCTGGCCATCTTCTCCACTCCGTTGAGGGTATATGTAAGAGCCTGTCCTGACCTTGGGAAGAAACCATTGGACGGGAAATCCGTCTGCATGGCCACATCCATGACCGTCAGGCTGTTGTTATTGTATATTTTTACCTTTGTATCATTAAAGCTGACATATACGAAATTGTTGCTTTCCTCATAGAAGCTTAGGCAGATACCAATGGGTGTGACCAAAAGAGAATTGATCTCAAGATCGGTATTCTGGAAGACTATATCATTCATGACCTCCCTGCCACGCAAAGCGACCCTTTCCCTGACAAGTCCCAGCTTTTTGGCCAGAAGCTCCGTATATCCGGGGAAGGCTCCGCCTCCGCCTACCACAAACACAGCTCCCACTGATTTGCCGCCGTTAAGCTCACATATTTTTTCAGCAGCAAGACTTGCCATTTTATCCACATCCCCGGCCACAACCTTGGTAAGCTCCTTTTTGGTTATGGTCATTTTGGTGCCCATTATATCCTCATAGACTATCTCATCCTTCTCTGAGGCCGAGCGCTTTATGATCTCCGCCGTATTGAAGTCCACCATGCAGTGATTTGCTATGGTCTCTGTAAGTGAATCCCCTGCTGTGGGTATCATGCCAAAGGCCACTATGGTACCGTCCTTGGTAATGGAAATATCGGAGGTACCGGCTCCAACATCCACAAGTGCAATGTTCAAAAGCCTGAAGCGCTCCGGAATGGCAAGGGTAATGGCCGCAATAGGCTCCAATGTCATACTTGCCACCTCAAGACCTGCCAGCTCCACAGCCTTATATAAGCCATCCACAACCTCATCCGGAAGAAAGGTTGCTATAAGATCCATGCCAATCTTCTTGGCCTTATGATTTTCAAGATTGGAAATAGCAAAATCATTTAAATAGCATCTTACCACGCTACTGCCCACACAGTAGAATTTCAACTCGGAAGTATTATTTTCCAAAAATTCCTTATAGGCATCCTCTATGGCCATGCTGTGAAGGGTATAAATATCCTCACTGCTTACGCTGCGTTCCTCCTCCAGCTCATATTCCGTATGAACCTGAAGTGTACGAAGTACACGGCCTGCGGCTGCTATACACACCTGATTGAAAATGGTCCCCGTCATCTCCTGAAGTCTTGCGGTCACCTCTTTTATAGTCTGAGCCACCTGGCCTATATCATGTATCTGTCCATCCAGCATGGAACGGGTCTCATGCTCCCTGGCAGTCTGGGCCACAACGGTAAACTGCTAGCCGCTTCTGTAGCCGACAGTACCCACAATGCTCCTGGTT
>R03__coassemble_1013_pt1 | contig 14146 bp, 9 predicted proteins | sample R03__metabat2_low_PE_031 | metagenome-assembled genome bin R03
CCAAGTGGTAAGGCCCCGGTCTGCAACACCGTCATCGCCGGTTCAAATCCGGCTCACGCCTCTTATTAAAGCTCAGAGCTCAAAGGCTTTGAGTTTTTTGTTTATAATAAGATAAGAATTTAGATCATAAGAGAAAGCTTATGGTCTTTTTTTGTATAAAATCGCATAAACCCTATTGACAATATCAACTGAAAAGAATATGGTAGATATAAACTGTTATAGGATTATCTGTATAGGAGAGTAAATATGAGTAATACAGACAAATCATATTCGGATTTTAGCAGATATCTGGCTGATGAACTTACTCTGAATGAACAGACGCTTCCGATCATAAGCCAGATAGCTGATCATCTGCCGGGTGGATTTTTTATCTACAAGGCCTATGGTGATGAAGAAATACTTTATATCAACAAATACATGTTACACATATGCGGTTGTGAAGACCTTAAGCAGTTTAAGGAGATGACAGGTGGCAGCTTCCGCGGATTTGTATATTCTGCGGATTATGAGAAAAGTGAGCTTGCTATCCGCAGTTGCATTGAAGCCAGTGACAACAATCTTGACTACGTGGAATATCGTATTAAGCGATATGATGGCAGTATCCGTTGGATCATGGATTACGGGCGACTTGCGCATACTGAGCAATATGGAAATGTATTCTGTGTGTTTGTAGATGATTCAACTGATAAGAACCTGAGAGCAGAGGAGGACAGGCGCGCTGTCCAGGTCATTAAGGGTCTTAGCGAGGAATATAATTCCATTTATCTGATTGATTTTGAGCTTGATAAGATGCTGCCATACTCGCTTAATAATGAGGTCTCAAAAAGCATGCAGTATGCTTTCAGGTCCAGTCTTGACTATGAAACAACTATCAGAGAGTTTGCCGAAAAATATGTTATCAGCGAAGATTATGATATGTATCTTAGGGAATGCGAAAAGCAGCATATCTGCCAGCGTATCGCCACAGAAAAAACCTATAATATAATCTTTCGTCGATATAACGAAAAGCACATCATTGAATATGTGCAGATGACAATCTCAAGGGTGGATGATAATGCCCACTGTGACCGTATTGTTATGGCATATAAGGATGTAACCAGACAGGTTATGAAAGCCAGGGAAGAGCAGCGTCTGAAGGAAGAGGCTAGAAGGGCAGAGGCTGCCAATCGTGCAAAGACCACCTTCCTGTTTAATATGTCTCATGATATCCGTACGCCCATGAATGCGATCATAGGCTTTACGGACCTGGCTATGAAGCACATGGATGAAAAAGAAAAATTAAAAGAATACCTTGGAAATATCCGGGTATCGGGTAGTCATCTGCTTGACCTGATCAATAATGTCCTTGAAATGTCCAGAATAGAAAGCGGTAAGCTGGAACTTATTGAAAAGCCGGATATTATATCCAATGCCACAAAGGAGTGGGCGGTAATCTTTAAAGAAGAGGCGAAGAAAAAAAGTCAAAATCTGACTCTTCATGCAGATATTGAGCACTCACAGATATATTGGGACAGCACCAAGGTGGAGGAGATCTTCTTAAATATTGTGGGAAATGCCGTTAAATATACCCCGCAGGGAGGAAACATAGGTATCAATATAAGAGAGCTTCCCTGTGAGAGAACAGATTTTGCCAGGTATGAAGCAGTTATTGCAGATGATGGTATTGGTATTTCCGAGGAATTTTTACCCCATATCTTTGAAAGCTTTTCAAGGGAAAGGAACTCAACGGAGAGCAGGGTAATGGGAACCGGACTGGGAATGGGCATTGTCAAGCGCCTTATAGATATGATGGGCGGCGATATATTCATCGAGAGTAAGCCCGGGGAAGGAACTAAGGTCTCAGTTACATTGGATTTTAGGCTTGCTGATAAGAATGATCTTCAGGCGTCAGAATCTGAAGGGCAGTCGTTAAAAGCAGCCAGTCTGCAGGGAAAACGGATACTGTTGGCAGAGGATAATGAATTAAACAGTGAGATCGCAACAGAGCTTTTGGTTGATGCGGGGATGTATGTGGACTGTGCTTCGGATGGCAATATCTGCATAAACATGCTGACAAAAGCAGAAAGCGGATACTATGATGCGGTGCTAATGGATGTCCAGATGCCCAACATGGATGGATTTGCCGCTACAAGAGCCATTAGGGCCCTTGAGGATAAAGAAAAGAGCAGGATACCGGTTATTGCAATGACGGCGAATGCTTTTGAGGAGGATAAACGTAAATGCGAAGAGGCAGGCATGGACGGATTTATCCCCAAACCTTTGGATATCAAGCAATTGATTGCCGAATTGGTAAGAGTCAGTAGGAAGGAGGAAGTTTGATCTATGGTTAGCAGAATGTCAGCTAAATTAAAAAGGCCTATTTCAGCTATCACTTTCATAATTGCCATGCTTATGCTGATCGTTCTGGGTATTCTGGTCAAAAGATTTTATTCAAATCTGAACCAGCAGCTATTCAAGGAAAGGCAGGAGCATCTGATCGAGTATACGCAGAAAACAGCTCAGCTTATCGGTAAATCCAATGATAATGCCGTAAATCAGCTGAAAAACTGCATATATGCATTTTCAGAGACGGGTGGCAGATCAGGGGCGAAGCTTTCTTCAAGTCTGGATTACCTTGACGGACTTGTGGGGGATAAGGACAGTCTGGTCATTCTCTTCGATACAAGGGGTAATTACTATGCTTCTGACGGTGTAAGCGGATATTGGGAGGAAAGCGATTTTTTGCAGGATGCCGATGATACGGTCAGTATAGGCGTTATGTCCTGTCCCCATGAGAACGATAAAACAAGGATGATCTATGTACAAAGGCTTGAGGAACCTATAGAATTTGCTGCTGAAGATAAAACCATTACCCATATTGCGATTGCCATAGACAGTGAGAAATTCAAGAATGCTCTGTCAATTACAGGCTATGGAGAGAACTGCTATTCTTACCTGACAAACGAGAAGGGACGGAGAATTTATCAGTATGAATATGATAATAGCGGATTTCTTGACGGCTATAATCTGTTGCATGCCATTGAGGAATACGAGGTAATCCATCCGGGTAACTATGACAGTCTTACAGCAGCTATAGATGCACATGACACAGATGCATTTGAATTTGAATATGAGGATGAAGAAACCGGGGGTAAAAAAGACTGGTTTGTAGGTCTTTCTTATGTAGAAGATGCGGACTGGGTAGTATTGCTGCTTGTGCCGACGGATGCCATTGGGGCAGGGACTGCCTCCATGTTTTCGGATACAGCCTCATTTTTCATGAGTATAGCGATAATCCTGGTTATTATTTTCATATTTGTGATCTGGATGCTGATGAGGAGCCGTGAGGACCAGAGGCAGCTTGCCAGACAGGAGGAGACAGGCCGGCTTCTTAAAGAGGCAGCGGACAAGGCTGAGGCAGCAAATAAGGCAAAAACCGAATTTCTGTCGCACATGTCCCATGATATACGTACACCGATCAATGCCATTATGGGTATGACAGACATTGCTCTAAAAAATGCAGATAATGAGGAAAAGGTAAGAGATTGTCTGGGAATAATAGATGGGGCGTCGGGGCACCTGCTGAGCCTTGTTAATGATGTACTGGATATGAGCCGGATTGAGTCGGGAAATACAACCATGAGCAGCAAGGCCTTTAATCTGAAGGAATGCCTGAATAACTGTGCCTCCATCATCTCCGGACAGTTGGTAAACAGGGATATTACCCTGGTAAGGGATTCTGAAGGCATTGAAGCACCGGCAGTTATGGGAGATGAGCTGCACCTAAGGCAGATATTCATTAATATCCTGGGGAATTCCGTAAAGTTTACTCCCGATGGCGGAAGTATTACTTTCCGTGCCTGGGAGGAAGAAGGCGATGAAGGGAAAAAGATATTTGTCTTTGATCTTTCGGATACGGGGATCGGTATGTCTGAGGAGTACCTTCCAAAGCTGTTTGAAGCATTTTCACAGGAGGAGGGCGGTTCCAGAACAACCTATAAGGGCACAGGACTTGGAATGGCTATTACCAAGAGCTTTGTGGATCTGATGGGTGGAAGTATAGAGGTCGAAAGTAAACTAAACTGCGGAAGCAGATTCCTTGTGAAGATACCGATGGAAATCACAGATCTGCAGGATGAGACTTATACATCCGAGTTGGATTACGGCGAATTAAAGGGAATCAGGGTGCTGCTTGCTGAGGACAATGAGCTGAATGCGGAGATTGCAGATGAGCTGCTGGCCGAGGTTGGGATAATAACGGTCACTGTGCATAATGGCAGGGAGGCAGTTGAGAGATTCAGGGAATCAGCCCTAGAAGAATTTGATGCAATCTTGATGGATATCATGATGCCGGAAATGAACGGATATGAGGCAGCAGCAGCTATCAGGACACTTGACCGAGGGGATGCAGCTGCTGTTCCAATCATCGCACTTTCCGCAAATGCCTATGAAGAGGATATTCGCAAGGCCAAGGAGTCCGGTATGAATGCTCATATAGCCAAGCCGGTGGATTCAAAGGCCTTATACAAGGAACTGCTGCATTATACTGCAAGGGCTGACAGGGAGAAAGAAATATCCTTAAAGGGCATGTCAGTGCTGGTGGCTGAGGATAATGAACTGAACGCGGAGATCATGCTGGATATCTTAAAAGAAGCAGGAATGGCAGTAAAGCTTGTAAACAATGGAAAAGAGGCGTTAGACGAATTCATATCTTCAAAAGTGGGACAGTATGAGCTGATCCTAATGGATATGCAGATGCCGGTAATGGATGGAGTCACGGCAGTAAGGGAAATCCGTAAGTCAGACAGGGCTGATGCAGGAAAGGTACCGATATTTGCTCTGACGGCCAACACCTTTGAGGAAGCGGGAAGCAGTGCAAACGAAGCCGGTATGAGTGGATTTCTGATGAAGCCGCTTAAGATAGAGGACATAATAACGGGTCTGAAAGGCCTGGAAGGGAGATAAAGATTATGAAGAAATATGTTGGAAAAATGCTTAGCCTGGTAACGGCAACAGCGATGGTACTTGGAACACTGGGAGGCTGCGGCAGCTCAAATCAGGGTACAGCCGAGGGGACAGGTGAAGCTGAAGAATCTGCATCAGTTGAAAGTTCGGTTTCAAAGGAAAATACAGCCTCAGGCAGTGAACATGAGCCGCTGACCATTACCTCGTATAATAACATTGTAACAGAGGAATTTGTGGACGCAGTCCATGAGGTATATCCGGATATCAATTTTGATATCATCAGTTATGCCGGAAAGAACGGCAGCGGCTATGCCCAGTTCAGTCTGGAGGAGGGTGACATTCCGGATATCTATGTGAGCACTCTTCCCTTTGCGGCAGACAAGCAGGCAGAGTATCTCATGGATCTGTCAAACCAGGATTTTATTAACGAATATTCGACCTCCATGCTAAATGCCCTGGACCAGGATGGTTCAATCTATCTGCTGCCCAGTGGATATACGGTCGCAGGTATTACCTACAATAAGACACTTATGGAGGAATATGGCTGGGAGGTTCCAAACTCATTGGAGGAGTTGGAGGAACTGATACCCCAGATAGAAGAGGCAGGGCTTAAGCCCTTTGCCAGCGCCATGAGCCTGGATGGATTCCCTTTTAACTATTTCTTCAGCCTGGGCAATACCGTATGGTTTGGCACACAGGAGGGAGTACAGTGGAAGGAGGCTTTCCCGAAGGGAGAGGAGAATGCGGCAGAGGCAGAGGGTCTCATAGATGTAATCTCTCTCTTTAAAAGATATATTGATGATGGCATCATTACTTCAGAGGATGTATCCAATGATGAATATTTTCAAAGCGGGGACACCGTATTTGATCTGAATATCGGAATCAGCAGTTACAGCTATACAACAGAGGATGGAGATACCTATGAATTCGGTATAATGCCCTGGCTCTCTGAGGATGGTTCCAATAATATGCTGACCAGGAATGTCAGCAGATATTTTGGTGTCAGTAAGGAGCTGGCAGAGTCCGGAAATGAGCAAAAGTTAAGCGATGCATTGGATCTTATGCGCTTTATAGCTTCTCCGGAAGGCCAGGAGGCTATCCTCGGTGCAAGCAATATTTGGATGAGCCCGTTAAATGGAGCTGAGATGAGTGAGGATCATCCTTATTATGAGGTAGCTGATACAATCAATTCGGGACATACTGTCCAGATGGTGTATGTAGGCTGGGAGGATCTGATCATTCCCATAGCCCAGGATATCCGCCAGTTTATAGCGGGTGATCTGACAGAGGATGAGCTGGTCAATGCATTTGATGAAACCTATAGGGAAGTGTCAGAGGGTACCACGGATACCTACGGTACGCTGACGGAAAGACTTGATATTCAGCAGACGGCAGAACTAAATGCCATAGCCGAGGGAGTGGCAGTCGATGCGGATTGCGCCATAGTCAGCCTGAATGAATATCATGGGGATGGACTTGCCAATAAGCTGGGTATAGGCTGGTACCTCTATGCTTCTGATATAGATATGGCCAGGATCAATATGGTAGCTCCGAATACAACCACAATTTCCGTATTGGAACTGACAGGAGCTGAAATAAAGGATATAGTATCTGCCGGCCTGGATTACGATGGAAACGGACAGACCTACGAGTATGTACTGGTTACTAAGGGTGGTGAAGAGCTATCAGATGGTGAGACCTATCGACTGGCCTATGCCACAGGAACTGTTCTGGGATATGAGGACAGTGAAGAGGTAACGGAGATTTCTCCTCAGGCAGCACTTGGAAATTATACGAGTGAACTGGGTACCTTTGGGGCAGCAGACATTCAGTGGAACTAGTACAGCAGCCGTGCTATATCAATAGCAACTTTGCTGTAGCCTAAGCTATGCAGGACTTCATCCGGCTTACCCTGCTTTACATTATCATTTAAGGTGGCCATATACTGCATCAGTTCCCTGCCATAAAGGGTGTCAAGGGGCAGTTTAATGCAGCCGTAATTTTCAATTTCATATTCACAGGTAGAGATTATCTGCATATTCAGTCTCAGATAATTGTGTATATCTGAGGCTTCCATCAGGATGTCAGGGCGCTTGCTTCTTATCTTAAGAAAATAGTCCCTGGCATCCTCTATTTTTCCTTCCGAAAAGAAATCCCACATCTTATTTACGGTCTCGGTAGTTTCTTTTTTTTCGCCGACCATACCGACCTTGCACTCAAAGACCTTAAGGCACCTGTAGCAGCACCAGGCATAGAGAATAAACTCGGAAATAAAGCCATAGAGTCTCCTGTGATAGGGGTCATATGAATCAAGATCGATCCGGCTGTGCATCTCTTCAAATATGGGAAAAAGAAAGCTGCAGTATTGGTCATAGAGCTCCTTTTTGCAGATCATCATATTGGCAAAATAGGTATAGTTCTGCGAAAGCAGCTTTTTGTAAAGAGGATAGAATTCGGGATAAAGCTTTTCTATGGCACGGTTTGCTGCCTCAAGGTCTGCGGCGGTGTGGTTTTGGGTAAAGCCCTGTTCGTAGGAAAAATTAAGCCCAAGCCGCTTGGTGGTGATGACATCGTGTGTGCTTAAAATTCTTAAAATTTCATCCTCCGAAAGCAGCTTTTCCTGTTCATTTATCAGGTAGCGCCTGTAGTGGCAGGTCCCCACAATATCTGTAGTCTTATCATTTTTCCAAATCCAATAAAAGCCGGAAAGCTCTGAATAGTAAGGATTAAGGGCAGAAATATTATCCCCGGTATCATCCTGCAGGTAGCCGAGGGGATCATGTATGGCCGCACCTACCTGGAGGGGAACGTATATACTGTCGGTGGGCGGTGTAAAACTTTTGTGAGTAAAGACGTAGATCTTTGTCTGCATGTTGTTGGGCAGCTCCTTTCTCATGATTCGTATTATATTGAAATATTGTACAATTCGGTCAGCTTATTGTTTACGCCTTTATAACAATACCCGACTAGTGATTTAATTGTCAAAATAAGTTACAATAATTAGCGAAAACGCAATTGTTTCCTGCGGTTGATTACTATAATAAAAACTAAGAGGTGCGTCAATGATCATTTACAGTAATACGAACCTGGCATTTTGTCAGGATGTGGGATCAAATCGTATAGCGGACATCATAGAGACCAAATTTATTGAGAAGATTGGTCACCGGCCGGCGCCGGCGGAGAAAACTGCCTGGAGAAATTCCATGCAGTATATGAAAAATGCATTGCAGGATTCACATCTGGCAGAGGATTGCGGGGTCTTGATCGAATATACGATTCCGAATACGAGCAAGAGGGTGGATTTTATTGTCACCGGACAGGACGAGCAGGGTGAGAAGAACTATGTTCTTGTGGAGTTGAAGCAGTGGGAGAACGCAGAGGCCACGGATATTCCCGAACTGGTCCACACCTTTGTAGGCGGTGGTTTTAGAAATGTGCAGCACCCCTCTTATCAGGCTGAAAGCTATACCAGGATGCTGAATATGATGAATGAGGGTGTCTATGACCATAATATTTCGGGGCATCCTTGCGTTTATCTTCATAATTATTCACAGAAGAAGCCGGAGCCTTTACTTGATCCACGCTACGAAGAGGGTGTGAAGTCCGCGCCCATTTATTTTATAGATGATTATCGCAGGCTTCAGGAATATCTGAAGAAGATGGTGGGTGCCGGAAAGGGAATGGACATCCTCTTTGAGATTGAGCATGGCCGCATCCGCCCGTCGAGAGCGCTGGTGGATTGTGTAGATTCTCTTTATGCCGGTAATGATGAGTTCATTCTTTTAGATGAGCAGGTGGTTGCATACAACAGCATTTGCCAGGAACTTGCCAAGCTGGAAAAGAAAAAGACCATCATTGTAAAAGGCGGACCCGGCACCGGAAAGTCCGTAATTTCCTTTAAGGTCCTGCATCAGCTCATTGACAGGCGATTGAACGCAAAGTTCATCGCACCGAATGAGGCCTTTAGAGAGGTAATGGTCAAAAAACTTGTGGCTTCCAAGGTGGATAAAGCAAAGAATATCAAACCTCTTTTCGGAGGCTCAGGCACTTTCTTTGGTGTGCCTGCCAATGCATATGATGTTCTGGTCGTTGATGAGGCGCATCGACTTAAGGGCAAGGGTGCCTATATGTACCGTGGTGAAAACCAGATACAGGATATCATCCATGCGTCGCGGCTGAATGTGTTCTTTGTTGATGATACCCAGAAGGTAATGCCGGCAGATATCGGTTCGGTCGATGAGATAAAAAGAGTGGCTGCCCTGGAGGGCTCAGAGGTGGTGGAAATGGAACTGAAGGCCCAGTTTCGCTGCTCAGGTGCGGAAGGCTTTGTCAATTGGGTGACCCATACCCTTCAGATAGAGGATACAGCAAATTATGAGGGCTGGGATCGGGAGGCCTATGAGTTTCGTATCTTCGATGACCCAAATGAAATGCGGGAAATGATCCAGAGGAAAAATGCCCAGACGGACAATAATGCCCGTATGGTTGCAGGATTTGCCTGGAACTGGTCTGAGGATGAAAATGCGGCTGTTGATGACGTAGACATTCCGGAGAAAAATTTCAGTATGCCATGGAACGCCAGAAAACAGAGGGCGCTGTTTGCAGTGAAGGAAGATTCTGTAGGCCAGGTGGGATGTATTCATACGGTGCAGGGCCTTGAATTTGATTATGTTGGCGTGATCATAGGAAATGATCTCAAATATGATCCCCAAAATAATACCCTGTATGTAGATTTTGAAGAGTACAAGGATGCTTCAGGCAAAAAGGGTATGAAAGGGCAGCAGGCGCGGCTGACACAGTATGTGAAGCAGATCTACAAGGTGTTGATGTCCAGAGGCAGATACGGATGCTATGTATACTGCAGGGATGAGAACCTTGGAAATTATTTGAAATCACGTATTTCGCAAGATCAGCACTGAGCAAAGGCAGGAAGAAAAATGAAGCAGGAGACTATAGAGAGAATCAGAAAATTTACGGAGGACAGGGACTGGGATCAGTTTCATGGACCGGCCAACCTGGCCAAATCCATTGTTATAGAAGCAGCAGAACTGTTGGAGTGTTTTCAGTGGAGTGATACGGATTATGATCTGCAGCATGTGAAGGAAGAGCTGGCGGATGTAATAGTATATTCCCAAAATCTGTTGGATAAGTTAAACCTGGATGCAGACGAGATCGTAAACATGAAGATGGCGCAGAATGAAGCCAAGTATCCGGTAGAGAAGGCAAGAGGCAGCTCTGCAAAGTATACAGAACTGTAGGGTTTTCGCCGGACTGGGTAGCTGTGATCAGGCTGCTTGCCGATGTGCGAGGCAGGAAAAGCGATTATAATGCTGAAAAAAGGTTTTAAATGAAAATGCTTTTGTTCAATTTACAAACAATCTATTGACTAAACTGAACAAGAAAAATATAATATACGCGTATATCTCGGGTAAAATGTTCAAAATACATGGATGCGGTTTTGCTTTAGGAGGAATCAAAGATGGTTAAAAGAAACGTTTTGTTGAATCCCGGTCCATCTACTACAACAGATACAGTTAAGTATGCGCAGGTGGTACCTGATATTTGTCCAAGGGAAAAGGAATTTAGGCTCTTGATGAAAGGACTTAGAGAAGATCTAGTAAGGATTGTTCATGGTGATCTGGATGAATATACATCGATCCTTTTTACAGGTTCAGGAACAATTAACATTGATGTTTGCATCAATTCTTTATTACCCGAGGGAAAGAAAGTCCTTATTGTAAATAATGGTGCTTATAGTACACGAGCTGTAGAGATTTGTCAGTATTACGGTTTGTCTCATATCGATTTACAATTCCCGGTTGATCAGCTTCCGGATCTAAAAATAGTTGAGGAAACATTAAAAGCCAATCCTGATATTGCATTAGTGCATACAACACATCAGGAAACGGGGACAGGAATTCTTAATCCCATTAGAAAAATTGGTGCACTGGCTCATAAGTATGGAGCAATCTTTACAGTTGACACGACATCTACTTATGCAATGCGTCCTATTAGCATTAAGGAAGATAACATCGATTTTTGCATGGCTTCTGCGCAAAAGGGATTAATGGCTTTTACCGGACTTAGTTTCATTGTCGGCAACAGATCCATAATTGAAAAGAGTAAGAACTATCCTAAGAGAAGCTACTATTGCAATCTGTATATGCAATATGATTTTTTTGAAAGAACAGGTGAGATGCATTTCACACCTCCGGTGCAGACAATTTATGCAACATTGCAGGCTTTGAAAGAGTACTGGAATGAGGGGGAAGAAGCTAAATGGGCAAGGCACACAAGAGTATTCGAGGCCATTAATGCAGGTCTTGATGAATTGGGATTCAGACAGGTAATAAAGCCCGAATGGAGAGCGGGATTGGTTTCTTCTGCGATTTATCCGGATGATCCAAACTGGAACTTTGAAAAAGTACATGATTATTGCTATGAGCATGGATTTACCATTTACCCTGGTAAGATCTCTACAACAAATACATTCCGTCTTTGTGCTTTAGGTGCAATTGATGAAGACGATATAAGGAATTTCTTTAAGGTCTTTAAAGAAGCTTTAAAACAGCAAAATGTTCAGACACCTGTAATTTATAAAGAGGGGGTGTGACTATGAAAAAGGTTTATGCATGCTTTACGACAGACGTAATTCATGAAGGACATATGAATATCATTAATACTGCGAAACAGTATGGTGAGTTGACAATTGGCGTTTTGTCTGATGAGGCTATGGTTAAATTTGATCGTTTCCCAACAATCTCCTTTGAGGAAAGAATGGAAATGATAAGAAATATACCCGGTGTTGATCATGTTATTAGGCAGGATACGGTAATGTATGATGCTGTTATAGCTGACTTGAAGCCCGATTATGTTATTCATGGGGACAATTGGAAAACAGGACCAACTAAGGCTATTCGTGATAATGTTGAAAAACTGTTAGCTGCGTATGGTGGCCAGATTATTGATGTTCCCTATACATTCAACGAAAATGTAAAAAATATTGACAATAAGATCAAAGAGAAACTGATGATGCCTGAATTCAGAAGAAGGAGGCTAAAACAGCTTCTTGAAATTCGGCCAATCGTTAAGGCAATAGAAACCCACAGTGGTTTAACCGGGTTGATCGCCGAAAAGACTGTCGTTGAACATGACGGCCAACTGGATCAGTTTGATGCCATGTGGATCAGCTCATTGTGCGATTCAACTGCAAAGGGAAAACCGGATATTGAACTTGTGGATATGACCAGCCGTTTCAGAACCATCGAAGACATAACAGAAGTAACTACAAAACCTATTATTTTTGATGGTGATACAGGCGGCCTGACTGAGCATTTTGTTTATACTGTCAGGTCCCTTGAGAGAATGGGCGTTTCTGCTGTCATTATCGAGGATAAGACAGGGCTAAAAAAGAATTCACTTTTTGGCACGGATGTCGTTCAAACACAGGACAGTATTGAAAATTTTAGCGCAAAGATAAAAGCGGGTAAGAAAGTACAGCTAACAGATGACTTTATGATCATTGCTCGAATTGAATCTTTGATTCTTGAAAGAGGTATGGAGGATGCGCTAACAAGAGCAAAAGCATTTGCTAGCGCGGGAGCTGACGGCATCATGATCCATTCCAGAAGAAAAGAACCGGATGAAATTTTGGAGTTCTGTGATAAGTTTAGAGAGTTTGATAAAACGACACCAATCGTAGTCGTACCATCTTCGTTCAATACTGTTACTGAGGCGGAGCTGGCGGAGCACGGAGTCAATATTGTAATCTATGCTAATCAGTTAACCCGCTCTGCATTCCCCGCAATGAAAAAGACAGCTGAGGACATTCTCAAATATCATAGAGCAAAAGAGGTAGATGATAGATTGCTTCCGATTAAGGATATTATTTCGTTAATTGATGAGCTATAGATGCAAACAGACTTTTTATAAGAAAGGGGTTTGTCTAAATGAAAGTTGAAAAATTATTAGAGATTATTGGGGCAGATTTCTATAGCGGGGTTCCGGATTCTCAGCTAAAACCATTAATTAACTATTTAATGGCTACATATGGCATTGACCCGAAGCACCATGTTATTGCTGCAAATGAAGGTAACTGTACGGCACTGGCTGCCGGTTATCATCTTGCGACCGGTAAGGTACCTGTGGTTTATATGCAGAACAGTGGTGAAGGAAATATTATCAATCCGGTTGCTTCTCTTTTGAATGATAAGGTTTATGCCATTCCTATGGTGTTTATCGTAGGCTGGAGAGGTGAACCGGGTATTCATGATGAACCCCAACATATTTACCAGGGCGAAGTAACCCTCAAGCTGCTTGAAGATATGGGAATTAAGGCTTTTGTAATCGGAAAAGATACAAGGGATGAAGAAGTTGAAAAGGTAATGAAAGAGTATTGTGCCATTTTAGCTGCCGGTAAAGACGTTGCATTTGTTATCTGTAAAGGTGCTCTTTACACAGATGAAAAAGTTAAATACGAAAACAGTAACAAGATGGTTCGTGAAGAAATTATCCGGCATATCGTTAAAGCGAGTGGGGAAGATCCTATTATCTCCACAACCGGTAAAGCCAGCCGAGAGCTTTTCGAGACACGTGTTGCCAATGGTCAGAGCCACAAGTATGACTTCCTGACAGTTGGTTCTATGGGACATTCAAGTTCTATCGCTCTTGGAGTTGCTATTAATAAACCAGACGCAAGAATCTGGTGTGTTGATGGCGATGGTGCTGTCCTTATGCATATGGGATCCATGGCTGTTCTTGGTGCAAACAAGCCTAAGAACATGATTCATATCGTTATTAACAATGGAGCACACGAGACCGTTGGTGGTATGCCGACCGTTGCCAGCCAGATCGATTTTGTAGCGATTGCAAAAGCCTGTGGTTATCCAAATGTAGTATGCGTTGAAAATTTTAATGACCTGGATAAAGAATTGGAGAATGCAAAGGGTAGAAATGAACTGAGCTTTATTGAAGTGAAAAGTTCTATTGGCGCAAGAGAAGATCTTGGACGTCCTACGACTACAGCACTGGAAAATAAGCAGAACTTCATGAACTACCTAAGTACATTATAAAAAGAGCCAGGGGGTTAGATTAAGAATGCTATTTCGAAAAAATAAAAATAATTGAGAAACTCGAAATAGAATGTTGTTCTAAACTTAATCTATCAACGGAGGCCTTTGATATGAAATTAATTGACAGACCT
>R03__coassemble_1026_pt1 | contig 14003 bp, 11 predicted proteins | sample R03__metabat2_low_PE_031 | metagenome-assembled genome bin R03
CCTTCACTGTAGGCCCTGTCAAAAATGCTGCGAAGCTGGTCGGCATCATAGCTGTACAGATATAAACCTTCCTTTACATAGTAATTGGCATCCGTAGCCACACAGTTTGGCATGACTATTTCCGAACTGATGGCGTGAGTCCTGGTAAGCTCATCTGTGGTAATGTTCAGATACCCGTAGTTGATGCCCCCGTTAAAGGTATTGCCTCCGGGATTCACATAGGAAGTATCTCCCCAGGTGGCATCCAGATAATAATACTGTCCGTCTATCTTTACCAGATTCCAGGCATGGGCAGAGCCGGTCATCAGGTCCACTCCATAGGTAAGGGTGGTATCCACCCCCATTTTGTTCAGCAGATACTGGACCGCCTTGGCATAGCCCGCGCACACTGACCTGCCATTTACAAATACGGATATGATATTCTGGTTATCACTGGCATTTAAATCATACTCCGTCATATTTATTACGGTTTCGTAGACATATTTGACCTTCTCATAATCGGAGGCCCCCGAATTTAACTGGGATATTATGCTGTTCACCTTATTATCTATAAGGCCCTGCTTGCTGCGGATGGCAGCCGCCGAGTCCGTATAGGTCACGGACAGGGTGGTCTTCTGTATCTGCCCGCCCAGGGTGTAATGCACATAGCCTATCTCATCCAGGTAGAACAGTTCCGGATGATCATACCTGATGGCATTTACCACCTTGTTCATGGAATCATCGCTTAATGTGTCTATGACATTGCCGCTCTGCATGCTTGAAAAGGCCTCTGTCATCTGACGGTATACCTTTTTCTCGCTGTCGCTTAAGAAGCCATAATAATATTCGTAGGAGGAATCCACTGCCACCAGGGGCTCCCCTGTAGGTCCTGCAGTCTCCTCATTAAGCTCCTCAAGTTCCTTCTCATCCCCCAGCTCCACCACCTCGGCCTCAACCTCGGCTGTAGGCGTAGGGGTAGGTATAGCCGCAGTAGGAGCCACATACGTGTAGTCGTAGGGCTCGATGCTTACAACATCCGTATACTCATCCCCACCCAGAAGGCCTGAAAAAGCCTCGCCGTCATTAAATATGGCATCATAGGCCAGTATTCCCTCCAGCAGTAGCAGGGAAAGGGCAAGAACTATCAACGCTTTCTTCATATATCATACCTTTATCTTAAGGGCAGCTCCTCTAGGCCGTACCAAACTCAGACAGTTCCAGTCCCGGATTACGGTCCAGGGTCATGCCCACGCTCCACTCATTTATAAAGAGTAACAGGGGGTTATCCTTAAGATCCTTGATCTTCTTCATATCACTGGTGCCCACCAGCTTATTAAGGTCCGTACCCTCAGATACGATCCATCGGATATGCTCATAGGGCAGGGGCTCCAGCTTGATCTCCACATTATATTCATTTTCCAGGCGGTACTTGAGCACATCGAACTGCAGCACTCCCACGACACCCACTATGATCTCTTCCATGCCGGAGTTGAACTCCTGGAATATCTGTATGGCGCCCTCCTGGGCAATCTGGTTGATACCCTTGACAAACTGCTTACGCTTCATGGTATCCACCTGTCTGACCCTGGCAAAATGCTCCGGGGCAAAGGTGGGTATACCCTCATATCTGATGTCATCCTTGGGCATGCATAGGGTATCCCCAATAGAGAAAATACCCGGATCGAATACACCTATGATATCTCCGCCATAGGCCTCATCCAATATCTTTCTTTCATCGGCCATGATCTGCTGGGGTCTGGAAAGTCTCATGACCTTGCCTCCCTGCACATGCTTGACCTCCATATTGGCATCATATTTGCCTGAACATATACGCATAAATGCGATCCTGTCCCTGTGGGCCTTGTTCATATTGGCCTGGATCTTGAAGACGAAGGCACTGAAGGCATTGTCCACGGGATCTATGAGCCTGTCGCCGGACTTACGTGCCAGGGGTGTGGTGGTCATTTCCAGGAAATATTTAAGGAATATCTCCACGCCAAAGTTGGTCAGGGCAGATCCGAAAAATACAGGCGTAAGCTTGCCCCTCTGCACCTCATCAATGTCAAATTCCGCACTGGCTCCGTCAAGCAGTTCTATCTCATCAAACAGTTTCTGCTTTTGCTCTTGCCCTATAGCCTCACAGACCTTTGCCTCATCAGCTATATCTATTACATTTGTCTCACCCTCTTTGGTACCCTTCTGGGTATCCGAATAGGTTATGACTGTGGATTTGAGCCTGTCATATACACCCTTAAAGCCTTTGCCGCAGCCTATGGGCCAGTTTATGGGACAGGTGGCTATGCCCAGTTCCTTCTCTATCTCATCCAACAGTTCAAAGGTGTCATTGGCATCCCTGTCTAACTTGTTTATGAAGGTAAATATGGGAATGCCCCTCATACCGCAGACCTTGAAAAGCTTTCTGGTCTGGGCCTCCACACCCTTGGAAGCATCTATGACCATGACTGCACTGTCTGCTGCCATCAGTGTACGATAGGTGTCCTCCGAGAAATCCTGGTGTCCCGGAGTATCCAGTATATTTATACAATATCCGCCATACTCAAACTGCAATACCGAGCTGGTTACGGATATACCTCTTTCCTTTTCAATTTCCATCCAGTCACTGACTGCATGTCTGGCAGTTGCCTTGCCCTTAACACTTCCCGCCAGGTTGATGGCTCCTCCGTAGAGAAGGAATTTCTCCGTCAGGGTTGTCTTACCTGCATCGGGGTGGGATATGATGGCAAAGGTACGCCTCTTGTTGATCTCTTCTGCTATGGTACTCATAGTAGTTAACTCCTTGTTAAAAAAAGAGCCCGTAATATACGGGCTCTCTGTAATACTTCACTTTAGCAGACTGCCCTGCAATCCGCCTATTTAATAATGCTTCCTGGCAAGTATAGCTTATACCTGAGCTACATCCTTCATTGAGAAGCTGATTCTGCCCATCTTGTCCTTACCAAGACACTTAACTGTAACCTTATCGCCAAGAGTAAGAACATCTTCTACATGGTTGATACGCTCCTTGGCAATCTTGGAAATGTGTACCATGCCCTCCTTGCCGGGTGCGAACTCGATAAATGCACCGAATTCCTTGATGCTGACTACAGTACCTGTAAAGATCTGACCCTCTTCGAAATCTGTCGTGATGATCTTGACCATCTCAAGAGCCTGATCCATCTTGGCCTGATCTGTGCCGCAGATAGATACCTTACCGTCATCTGTAATATCAATCTTAACCTCTGTACGGGCAATGATCTCATTGATTGTCTTGCCTCTCTGGCCCACAACCTCACCGATCTTATCGGGATCGATCTGAAGAGATATGATCTTGGGAGCATACTCATTAACAGTCGGTCTGGGAGCTGCAATGGCAGGCTTCATACAATTGTCCATGATGAAGAGTCTTGCTTCACGGCATCTTGCAATAGCGCCCTCAACTATAGGTCTTGTAAGACCATGGATCTTAATATCCATCTGAATGGCTGTAATACCCTCTGTTGTACCGGTTACCTTGAAGTCCATATCTCCGAAGAAATCCTCAAGTCCCTGGATATCTGTAAGAAGTACGAAATCATCATCGGTGTCGCCTGTTACCAGACCACAGCTGATACCTGCTACCATCTTCTTGATAGGTACGCCTGCTGCCATCAGTGACATACATGAAGCACAGGTAGAACCCATTGATGTAGAACCGTTTGACTCGAAGGTCTCTGATACGGTTCTGATAGCATAAGGGAACTCTTCCTCGCTGGGAAGTACTGCAATAAGGGCTCTCTCAGCCAGAGCACCATGTCCGATCTCTCTACGTCCGGGACCACGGCTTACCTTGGTCTCACCTACTGAATATGCAGGGAAATTGTACTGATGCATATATCTCTTGCTGGTCTCGTTGGGATCAAGACCATCTAACTTCTGCATCTCGCTCAAAGGAGCCAGTGTTGTTACGTTGCATATCTGTGTCTGTCCACGTGTGAACATGGCAGAACCATGAACACGGGGAATGATGTCAACCTCAGCTGCAAGAGGACGGATCTGTGTGATCTCTCTTCCGTCAGGACGCTTGTGATCCTTTAAGATCATCTTTCTGACTGTCTTCTTCTGATAGAGATATACTGCATCATCCAAAAGTGCCAGCCACTCTTCGTTGTCGGCAAACTTCTCTGCCAGCTTCTCCTTGATCTGGCGGATGTTCTCTTCTCTTACCTGCTTAACATCTGTAAATACTGCCTCTTCCATCTCAGCGGGAGTTACGACTTCCTTGATGGCCTCCATGAATTCCTCAGGGATAGCGCAGCTTGTATACTCATGCTTGGGCTTACCTACCTCAGCAACCATCTCATTGATGAAAGCGATGATCTTCTGGTTAACTTCATGAGCCATGTAAATAGCCTCGATCATCCTGGCTTCGGGGATCTCGTTTGCACCGGCCTCGATCATGATAACCTTCTCTGCTGTAGAAGCAACTGTAAGGTTGAGGTCGCCGCTCTTCCACTGCTCCTGGTTGGGGTTGATGATGAACTCGCCGTCGATCATGCCCACCTGAGTGGTAGCACAGGGACCGTCAAAGGGTATATCTGAAATACTTGTGGCAATAGCTGCACCCAGCATGGCAACCAGCTCAGGTCTGCACTCAGGGTCAACACTCATTACCATATTATTCAGGGTTACGTCATTACGATAATCCTTGGGGAAAAGAGGTCTCATGGGACGGTCGATAACACGGCTGGTAAGGATGGCATTCTCGCTTGCCTTACCCTCTCTCTTGTTAAATCCTCCGGGGATCTTTCCTACTGCATACATCTTCTCCTCATACTCAACTGAGAGGGGGAAGAAATCAATACCATCCCTGGGCTTTTCACTTGCTGTTGCTGTGGAAAGAACAGTGGTATCGCCATAGTGCATAAATGCACAGCCATTGGCCTGAGCGCCTACTCTGCCTATATCTACGCTGAGTGTACGTCCTGCCAGTTCCATAGTAAATGTCTTGTACATAGTCTTCTCCTTTCTGTACGTCAGACATAAAGATTCCGAAACTACTGATAAATCCGTGAATGCTCCCGGCCTTATCAGTGGTCTCGGGAATGCCCTTATGTCCTCATAAATGGTTTTAATATATCAAAAGGAAGGCGGTAACTAACCGCCTTCCCTTAAATAACTACTTTCTGATGCCGAGCTTCTCAATAAGCGCTCTGTAGCCCTCAAGGTCTGTCTTCATAAGATAATCCAGAAGACCACGTCTCTGACCGATCATCTTGTACATACCACGTCTGCTGTGGTGATCCTTGGGGTTAGCCTTAAGATGCTCTGTAAGCTCATTGATACGGGCTGTAAGAACTGCGATCTGAACCTCAGGTGAACCTGTGTCGCCGGGCTTTCTTGCATACTCATTGTTAATTGCTGTTTTCTTTTCCTTTGAAATCATTTCTTTTCTCCTTTTTATTGATTTCGCTTTGTACCAAGGCCGGGCCGGAGATGCCTCAGTCTGAGCACAAGCCACAAACAAAGTGCATTATAACACATTGCTTTTATATTGTAAATAAGTTAATTTGCTCCCTCCAGCCTGCTCTCCAGACCTGCCAGGGTAAATTCGGACCAGCTGTACTGGCTCATATACTCGCCATTGAATCTGTTGATGACCGCCGGATAATCCTCCAGCCATCTGTAATAATCACAGTCTATAGCTTCAGGCATGACGGCTATCATACCCTTCTTTTTAATGATGATATTATCAAGTCCAGCGTCCTTGAATACTGCCCTTAAGTCGCCTACCAGATTGCGCAGATAATTCTCAAGGGAAGGCGTAACCTCCTTGTCCTCCCAGAGTGTGCCCAGTACCTCACCATTGGTCACATAAGCTCCTCTGCGGTCCACAAGATAAGCAAAAAGTTCCTTTGTCTTAACATACCTGAAGGGGCAGGGAATATCATCTATATAGACCTCGAAATTGCCGAAGCACTGCACCCTCAGTCTCTTGCCGTGGGTGTCCTTTACGGGCTTACGCAGATCTGCCAGTTCCCTGCGTATATCCTCCTCCACGGGTGGTTTCATAAGGTAGCCGGATGCATGCAGTTTCATGGCTTCCATGCTGTATTCATCGTAAGCCGTCATAAATATTATATTGGTATCGGGCTTGATCAGCTTAATGTTCTTTGCAAGGGTAATCCCGTCCATACCTCTCATATGGATATCCAGGAAAGCCACATCCACATTATTCTCGCTGATATAGTCCAGAGCTTCCTCACCGTCCGTAAAGCCCTCTACCTCATCTATCTCGGGCATGCCCTCCAGCATTTCCACAAAATCTTCCAATAATATTCTTTCGTCGTCTACCGAAATTACTTTCATGCTCCCTCAACTCCCATTTACATCAGATCTCTTCTGCCTTCTTCGGTATGATTATGGTGATAGTAGTCCCCTGTCCCGGCTTGCTTCCAATAACCAGGCTGCCACCGCACATACCTGCTATCCTCTGCTTCGAATTGGCCACGCCCACATGACTTCTGCTGTCATCCAGAGGCTTGGTGGTGTCAAAGCCCACACCATCATCCTCTATGCGTATCTCGTAGCAGCTGCTCCCTTCTCTGGTGGATATCTTAAGTTTACCACCCTCTCGCTTTGCAAGCAATCCATGTTTTACAGCATTTTCCGACATAGTCTGGAGCACCAGGGCCGGTATTTCAAAGTCCGTGGTCTCTATATCGTACTCCACCTCAAGCAGGTCTCCGAAGCGCAGCTGTTCTATATAAAGATAGCATTTTGTATGCTCCAGTTCCTTGGCAAAGGGTATGCAGCCCTTCTGGTTTAAGGAGTCCATATTGGCTCTCAGATATTTTGAAAAAGAATCTATGGCATCCCTGGCAGTCTGGGGATCCTTGACGCACAGAGCCCTTATGGTGCCCAGGGCATTGTACAGGAAATGAGGCTGTATCTGGCTTATCATCATCTGCACCTGGTTCTGGGTAAGCTCACTTTCCAGTTCCCTGGTCCTTCTGGCCAGCTCCGAATTCTGAATGTTTTTGAAGGTGACAGTTCCCCATTCCGTCAGGGTAAATATGAACAGGCAGACGATAAAGACCCTCATGAAATATACGCCCGTCAATGCAAAATAGACCATTTCACCCAAAAAGCCACAGGCCGCCAGCAATGCAGCAGCCATAATGGGCACATCCTCCCTGGCCCATTTTCTGATGTCCAGTATGACAAAGGCAGTCTCCGCTGTAAGCATGGCAAAGCCCATATAATTATAGAAGCGAAGCATCAGTTCAGCCAGCTCATCGCTTCCCGACAGCATTACCAGTATCATGAACAGGCTTATGAGTGCTATGGATGCATAGCACATCAGCCGGCTGATGCGTTTAAATGCCGGCCTGCTCATATGCATTCCCAGATATCTCAGCATAAAGAAGCCCACCAGCATGGGGCTTAATATGGCAACATACTTAAGAAAGTAAAGGTTATCCGCAAGCAGTCCCATATAGGTATAGTCAAAAAGGCAGCTCACCGCCCCTGCCATAAGCAGCATGGCAGAAGCAAACATGACCCTGTAGTTGTCCCTGTCCTCTCCCCGCCTTAGCTGCAGGCCATAGGGTATCATGGCTATTCCCATGACCATAATGACTGCGGCTATGATTATATAAAACAGATTACCCATAAGCACCTGTTTGCTTATATCGAATCTGCTGCCTGCGTGAATATGCTCCAGGGTCCGGGCAAACACCATATTGACCGGATAAGTATTGTTACAGCCCAGTAATATCTTGATCTCATCGTCACTTGTGATTCCCTCTGAAATGAAATCATCCCATACGACATTGGCGTCAGCCTTGCTGTAAACGCACTCCCCATTGATCCATATCCTGCAGGAGGCATCTCCCATATACAGCCATACCTGCATTCCCTCAGGGATATCCGTGTCAAAATTCCCCTCAAATATAAGCTGGGTCGCCTTGCTCAGTCCCGTCACATTATGACCGCTGTACTGAGTAAAGCTTGCTCCGCCATCCGTACTGACCTGACCGGTCAATCCTATTTTCCAGATAATATCCGCATCCTTGATCAATTTGTTTCCCTTGTAGATAAAACTGATCAAAAACATAAAAATCATGTACGCAAAAACTGCGTACATGATCCTCTCTGTTCTTATATGTCTCCTATGTGTCCCCTCTTCGGTCTTCTGCATAATTTCCCCCTTTATGCGTCGCCCTGTCAATCCTGTATTATACGTCTGATGCCATAGATGGTTCTGTAGCCCACTGCTGATATCTTTATTCCCTCTCTTGGATTGGAAGCATGTACAACCTGTCCGTTTCCTATATAGATAGCCACGTGATTGACTCCCGATCCACCGGAATAGAATACCAGATCCCCCGGAAGTGCCTCTGATAAGCTTACCTTGGTACCCATCTTGGACTGTGCTGCCGAAGAATGGGGCAGACTTATGCCGTACTTCTTAAATACACTCATGGTAAATCCTGAGCAGTCGGTACCGTTTGTCAGGCTGCTGCCGCCCCATACGTAACGATTACCGATAAATTCCTTGGCGTACTGGCACAGATCTATACGCACATCGGAAACCCCCTGTCCATACAGCAGTTCACTCATGGTACAGGCTGTTCCCAGCTCCTCTTCCACTACAGCATACTCATCAGAAATGTATCCCTCTTCATCATCCACGGATACCTTGATCCAGCCATCCATGATCTCTACGACCGGCAGGGTCTCACCCTCGCCCATGGTAGTCATGATCTCGCAGTCCGTATTGGGCTCAGTCCTGACCCGAAGGCCGCTCTCTGTGGACTTGGCACTGACGGTAGCTATCTCCTTTGCCTTGATCATAGCCTTCACTCCCGTGAGCAGATAATCCGTATGGACATACCCTTCTACCTCTCCGGAGGTGATATGAGCCCATTCCCCTTCTATGTCGAGCACCTCACAGGCTGCATTGTTGGTCATCTTGCCGACCAGCTTCCCCTCAAGGCTGCCTTCAGCCCTGACATTTAAGTGTCCTTCCACCTGGGCAATACCTATATTGGTGTAACCGTAGTTATTATAATTTTCAGCGCCTTCCCTATATTCCTCTTCAGTCTTGTTCTCATCCATCAGGAGTGCCACTCCGCTGTTGAGACTCTCTGTCATGGCATAGGTATCGGCCTTTATATACGCAAATGCTCCCAGAACCACAATAAGCCCTGCAAGCATCCTGAATTTCTTTATCATCCTATTCCCTCTTTCGCCCTATTATAACCGAAATGCCTTGTCATTGACAAGGCATTTAAAGTATCTAGCTCTCTTCTTCGACGGTTGTAATCGCAAAAGCAATATTGACTGCATGATCCGATATACGCTCCAGACCGTTTACCACATCCGAGAAGATCATGCCCGCCTCGGGTGTACACTGATTACTGGCCAGCCTGTCCACATGAGCCTGCAAAAGTTCACGCTCCTTAATATCTATCTTATCCTCCAGTGCCATTATGTCCTTCATATGTTCCGTCTGGCTATGGGCAAACATTTCCACCGAATATCTGTAGCAGTCATTGACCATATCCAGCATTTCACCGATCTCCATCTGGGCTTCCCGGCTTATCTCTATGCCCTGGTCCTTACGCTTCTGGGCATCCTCTGCCACATTTTGTGCATGATCACCCACACGCTCAATATCATTGACCACATGGAACAGAGCACCTATGCTCTTAAGGTCCTCTATAGGCAGGGTCGACTGGTTGATCTTGACCATATAATCAGTAATGGCCTTATTAAGGAAATTGATATTTTTCTCAACCTCCCTGACCTCATCTATGTCCTCCTGGTCCAGGGTAACCAGGGCATTCATGGCTCTGTTTAGGTTTTCACCGGCCAGATCCGCCATACGCTCCAGTTCCTTGATAACATTTATAACAGCAGTGGCGGGGTTGAATACCACTTTGTCACCTATATACTTGAGGGTGTAGCTCTCTCTGTAGCTTACCTTCTTATCCTCACCGGGCACAAGCAGATAGGTCAGCTTCACTATAAGTCCGGAGAAGGGGAAGAGTACTATTACCTGGAATACCTTGATAAGGGTATGGGCATTTGCAACAAATCGTCCGTTATCCGATGAAATAGAGCTGATAAGACTGATGATCGGTCCCGAAGCCACCTGCAGCATTATAAACAGAAGGATTGTTCCTATTATATTGAAAAGCAAATGTATGAGTGCAGCCCTCTTGGCATTTTTCTTACCATTAAGGGAGGCTATGACAGCTGAGGTACAGGCACCGATGTTGCAGCCCAGTATTATATAGAGGCAAATATCCAGTCCCAAAAGTCCCTGATTGGCCATGAGCAGTATGATGCTGACGGTTACGGAAGAGCTCTGGATAACACTGGTAACCACGGTTCCAAGCAGTACGGCCAGGAAAGGATTGCTTAAGCCTGCCAGTGTGTCGACCACCTGCTGTGACTCCTTGAGTCCGCTCATGGAAGAGCTCATGGTAGACAGGCCCATGAAAAGCACACCGAAACCTAAGACAATATCGCCTATCTTCTTGGCTGTCTCATTTTTGACAAACATGACCACGATAATGCCCACCAGCACAAACAGCGGGGCTACCTTGGACAGATTAAAGGATACTAACTGTGAAGTAACTGTGGTACCGATATTGGCACCGAAGATAACTCCTGCGGCCTGACTCAAACTCATAAGTCCGGAGTTAACAAAACTGACTACCATAACAGTACATGCACTTGATGACTGTATGATACCCGTAAAGATGGTACCTACTATGAGGCCCATAAAACGATTCTTGGTAAAAATCTCGAGAACATTACGTAATTTGGCACCGGCGGCTTTCTCAATGCCTTCACTCATAAGGTTCATTCCGAAAAGGAAGAGCCCCAAACCACCTGCCAGCTGCAATAAAATAGTCGAATTCATGCGTTTTCTCTCTTATCAACAAACCATATACAACTTTTCCTCACCCTCGTCAATAATATTGTAGGTGGCAATTCCTATCACCGTCAAGTAGAATTTTACAGTTTAATTACACATTTTTTGGTTGTTTTTTACAAAAAATTGTTTGGGACATCTATGTTAGAATTAAACTATGAGTGAACATGTAAGAAGGCCCCATTATTCGGGCAAATATCCCAAAAAATTTAAAGAAAAATATAAGGAGCAGGATCCCGATAAGTACGCAGACACTGTGGCACATGTCATAGAAAAGGGCTCCACCCCCGCGGGAATGCATATTTCCATTATGGTCAGTGAAATACTGGATATCCTGGATATCAGGCCGGGGCAGAGAGGTCTGGATGCCACCTTCGGCTACGGGGGACATACCCGCAAAATGTTGGAGCAGTTAAAAGACGGCGAGGGGTACCTCGGACACATTACGGCTTTGGATGTGGACCCTATAGAATCAGCCAAATCCGAACAGCGGCTGCGTGGAGCAGGCTTTGATGAAAAGGTCCTGACAGTCAGACTCTGCAATTTTGCAGATATTGACAAGGTCGCCGAACTGGACGGTAAATTTGATTTTGTGCTGGCAGACTTAGGTGTCTCCTCCATGCAGATAGATAACCCCGAAAGGGGCTTTTCCTATAAACTTGATGGTCCCCTGGACCTGAGGATGAATCCTGATCTTGGAGAAAGCGCAGCCCAAAGGCTGCACAGCATCAGCCAGGATGAATTTGAAAACATGCTTGTGGAAAATTCCGATGAGCCCTATGCGGCTCTCATTGCAGCAAAAGTCTTCAGGCTCATGAAACAGGGCGCGAAGATGGATACCACCACAAAGTTGAGGCATGCCATCGAAGATGCCCTTGGCAAGCTGCCCAAAGAGGATATTAATAAATCCTGCAAACGTACCTTCCAGGCTCTGCGTATTGATGTGAACAGTGAATTTGAAGTACTGTATGCTTTTCTGGAAAAACTGCCCAAGGTCCTCAATCCCGGCGGACGGGTTGCCATACTCACCTTTCATTCCGGTGAAGACCGGCTGGTAAAGCAGTCCTTCAAGGCTCTGGCCAAGGAGGGCATCTACAGCGATATTGCCAGGGACGTTATCCGCCCCTCTGCGGAAGAATGCCGCGCCAACAGCCGCGCTCATTCCACCAAGCTGCGCTGGGCAGTAAAGGCATAAGCTGCTCTTTTTACGCACCACAGGCAGGAGGCACAGATCATGATATTTTTCCATACAGGCAGCAAACAAAAAAGCGAACAGATCACAAATCTGTGCAGGAATATAAACCAGGAAAGCCGCAGTCTTTCTTATGGCGATTTAAGCAGGTCTCTTGCAGACATCACCGGTTTTGGAAAGCTTCCCGCTCTTTCAGACGGGCACCGGTCCCCTGTTTTGCCAATTATGTATTCCATGCCGGATGTTATTTTATTTTATCAGTTAAGCGACTCCGACCTGGATACCTTTCTTGCCCAATATAAAAAGGATGGCATTGAAGCCATCCCCCTAAAAGCGATTGTCACTCCCACCAATATCAGGTGGACTCTCTATGAACTGATCGAACAGCTTGCCAAAGAAGCTGCCACTCCTCATATGTAACAGGTATCTGATCTACGCATAGGTTATCTGTATTCTGGTGGCCTTGCGCTGCTCAAGCACCCTCATAAGGTATTTCAGGTCAACTTCCTCATCCCATATATCCTTGTGAAGTTCATCATCTATATAATATTTTATAATGATCACGCCTCTGGTCTCAGACATTGATAATCTCCTTATGCTTAAAAAAAGCCGCCGATTGCTCGACGGCTTTGTCTTTGTAAATATTACAGAAGCTTCTGCTCCATCTGATCAGGATCAACTGCAAACTGGATAGCTGTCTCCCTGTCGATCTTGAAAGCATCATAGAGTTCCTTAATGGAATCATCCATGGTGATCATACCCATCTTACGGTTGGTCTGCATAACCGAATTAAGCTGATGTGACTTACCTTCACGGATCATGTTCTTAACAGCGTTGGTTGTATGGAGTACCTCGAAGGCTGCCACACGGCCGTCACCATCCATGGTAGGCATCAGCTGCTGGGAAATAACTGCCTCAAGTACAGCTGCAAACTGAACACGGATCTGCTGCTGCTGATGAGGAGGGAATACGTCGATTACACGGTCTACAGTACTTGCAGCGCCGATTGTATGCAGTGTTGAAAGAACCAGGTGGCCTGTCTCGGCTGCGGTAATGGCAACTGAAATTGTCTCGTAGTCACGCATCTCACCTACAAGGATAACATCGGGATCCTCACGGAGTGCAGCTCTAAGAGCATTTGCATAAGACTCTGTATCAAGTCCGACTTCTCTCTGGTTAACAATGGAAAGATCATGTCTGTGTAAGTACTCGATGGGATCCTCCAGTGTGATGATATGTGCATCTCTCTTATGGTTAATGGTATTGATGATAGATGCAAGGGTTGTAGACTTACCTGAACCTGTAGGTCCTGTTACAAGGATAAGTCCTCTTTTTCTATTGTAAAGATCGATAACGGACTCCGGCACACCTAATGATGCGGGATCGGGAATCTCCGAATTAACAAGACGCAATGCCATGGCAGCTGTACCTCTCTGCTTAAAGGCATTAACACGGAAACGTCCATGTTCGGAAATAGAATATGAGAAGTCATGCTCACCGTACTTCTCATAAGACTTTCTCTGCCACTCATTCATAATGCCATCGAGAAGTCTCTGGGTATCAGCAGGCATCAGTACCTTTGTATAATCACCTACTGTAAGCAGTCTGCCGTTAAGACGCATCTTGGGAGGAAGTCCAACTGTAATATGTACATCGGAAGCTCCTGCATCTACGGCCTGGATAAGGATCTCGTCAAGTTCGTTCATGTCAATCACTCCATTCTTTCAAAAGAAATACTATAACTAATGGATATTTTATCACGTTTTTGCCTTTGTTACAACAAAAAAGACTTCGTATGACGGTACGAAGTCTTAAAATTTTTTAATTTATGAAAAGCAAGCCAATTATGCCATCTTGTTGACAGCCTGAGCCATACGAGATACTTTTCTTGAAGTAGTATTCTTA
>R03__coassemble_1056_pt1 | contig 13754 bp, 12 predicted proteins | sample R03__metabat2_low_PE_031 | metagenome-assembled genome bin R03
CCGTCTTGTTTTCTTAAAGTCATTGGCATCATCTTCATACTGATAATGGCTTGCCTCTTCACAGGCCTCACGCACGAACAGCTCCTGGGAATTGAGCATTTCCTTCTTCTTCTTGGGATTCTTGACATAATCTCCCTCGGGGGTAAGGACATGTGCCTTCTGGGTATCCTTAAGTTCCATCTCCAGGATATGATAAACCTTCCTCTTAAGCTCACCCTGTTCTATGGGGAAAAGTATCTCTATTCGTCTCTCAAGATTTCTGGGCATCCAGTCAGCGCTGCCGCAATATATCTCGCTTAAGCCGTTATTTTCAAAATAAAAGATCCTGCTGTGCTCCAAAAAGTTGCCGACTATGGAACGTACCGTTATATTTTCGCTCACTCCCTCTATGCCGACCTTCAGACAGCATATGCCTCTGACTATCAGTTCTATCTTTACTCCTGCGTTGCTTGCCTCATATAAGGCCTCGATGATATCCGGGTCGCAGAGTGAATTGACCTTTGCGATAATGTGGGCCTTCTTTCCTTCCTTGGCATATTTCTTCTCCCTGTCTATGAGCTTTAGGAATTTATCCTTAAGCCACAGGGGAGCCAGTGAAAGCTTATTCCAGACCTCAGGTTCTGAATAGCCCGAAAGCATATTGAACACGGCCGTGGCATCCTCACCGAAACTTTCCCTGCAGGTAAAGAGGCCTATATCAGTGTAGAGCTTGGCTGTGGAATCATTGTAATTACCGGTTCCCAGATGCACATAACGGCGAATGCCCTCAGCCTCTCTTCTAACCACCAGGGTTATCTTGCTGTGGGTCTTTAGGCCCACCAGTCCGTATATAACATGGCAGCCCGCATGCTCAAGCTTTCTTGCCCAGACAATATTATTTTCCTCATCAAACCTTGCTTTAAGTTCCACAAGAACAGATACCTGCTTACCGTTTTCCGCAGCCTGGGCCAGAGCCGCAATAATAGGCGAATTACCGCTTACTCTGTACAGAGTCTGTTTAATGGCCAGTACATCCGGATCCTTACTTGCCTCCTTGATAAAATCCACCACAGGATCGAAGGTCTGATAGGGATGATGCATAAGTATATCGTTTTCCTTGATCGCCTCAAATATATTCTTATCCCTGATCTGAGGCACCATCTGTGGAACATGGGGTGGCTCCTTAAGCTCGTCAAAGCCCTCCAGGGCATAAACCTTCATTAAGAAAGTAAGGTCAATGGGGCCATCAATGTAATAGGTATTTTCTTCCCTGATCACCAGCTCATTCTTAAGTATGGCCACAAGCTGCTCATCGCAGCCGGCATCAACCTCAAGCCTGATGACCTCACCCCACTGTCTTTTCTTGATCTGTCTCTCTATCTCCTTAAGCAGATCGGCCGCCTCATCCTCATCTATGGACAGATCCGCATTTCTCATTATACGGAACTGGCAGGTGGATACTATATCATAGTTCAAAAACAGCTTGCTGATGAATCTCTCAATAACATCCTCTAAGAGGATAATGCACTTTTCGCCGCTGTCCTTGGCAGGAAGCTCAATCATCCTGGGCAGAACACTGGGCACCTGGACTGTAGCGAATTCTATTTCCTTATCCGGGTCCTCCTTTTTGTGCACGATAGCACCAATATTTAAGGATTTGTTCCTGATAAGGGGGAAGGGTCTTGAGCTGTCCACTGCCATGGGTGTTAAAACAGGATAAATATTGGAGGCAAAATACCTGTCCAGAAATTTTTCCTGTTTTTTACTTAAGGGAGAATTTTTGGTAAGTATCTCCACATTGTTCTTTTTCAATTCCTTTGCCAGGTCCTTGAAGGTCTCATACTGTTTGAGCACCAGGGTATGGGTTGCCCTGTCTATCTTTTCAAGCTGCTCCTTGGCAGTCATTCCCGCAATGTCCTTCTTGGTATATCCGGCATTGACCTGATCCTTCAGGGAAGCTACCCTGATCATGAAAAATTCATCCAGATTGGAGGCTGTAATGCTTAGGAATTTCAGCCTCTCAAATAAGGGAATACTGCTGTCCAGAGCCTCACTTAAGACCCTTTCGTCAAACTTTAACCAGCTTAATTCCCGATTGTAATAATATTCAGGATTTTTAAGATTGTTTTTTGCCATATTTTACCCCGCTTTTATTTTTGTCTGCCTAAAAGATTATCTATGAACTGCTGTGCCATACGCCCCGAATAGCTTCCATGATACATAACCCATTTATTGGCCTGGTCTATGAGTTCCTCATCGGACAATTTAAGGTTATTGCGGTGAGCCAGGCTTAAAACTATATTATCAAATTCCTTCTTCTGAGGTGAAGGATAATATATGGTCACGCCGAATCTGGATACCAGGGAAAGCTTTTCCTGCATGGCATCTGTAGCATGGAGATTGTCCTCTCTTTCCGAGAAGGTCTCATTGACAAGATGACGCTTATTGGAGGTGGCGTAGATTAAGATATTATCCGGCTTTTTCTCAAGTCCGCCCTCGATCACTGCCTTAAGATATTTGTACTCGATCTCAAAATCCTCAAAGCTTAAGTCATCCATGTATATTATAAAGCGGTAATTTCTGTTTTTGATCTGTCCTATCAGGTCATTAAGCAGCTTGAACTGGTGCTTATATACCTCAATGACCCTAAGGCCCTGCTCATAATAAGCATTGGTTATGGCCTTGATGGAAGAAGATTTTCCTGTTCCCGCGTCGCCGTAAAGCAGGCAGTTATTGGCCTTTCTTCCCTCTATAAAGGCCTCGGTGTTTTCTATGAGCTGCTGTTTGGGTATATCATAGCCCACCAGGTCGTCCAGTTTGACATGGGCGATATTCAGTATGGGAACGATCCTGGCGTGACCCTCCACATCCTCTATACGGAAGGATTTGTGCAGGCCGTAGGTTCCCACGCCGTATTCCTTATAAAAATTGGTAAGGAGGCTTTTCATTTCCTTTGCATCCTCTGCGCCCCCAAAGGCCTGGGCCAGGTCGCATATACGCTTTCTTACCCTGGTATTGTATACCTTACTCTCCTCCATGGCAGGCTCATAGTCCTTAAGCAGTTCAAAGCCCCTGATATCAAGATATGTACACATCTTCGTAAAATCCATATCAAAGATTTCCTTGAAAATTCCCATATCCTGTAAAACAGCCTTGTTGATGGTGCCTGATATCTCTCCCCTGATCTCCGTCATACGGCTGTAGGCATTATCATTGTTTACTAGCAGATTGGTCAGATAACAATGCCAGATATTTCCGTAAAAGCCATGATTCGCAGCCATTTCAAACAGGCCCCCCATGGCTTCATAGACCAGCTCCCTTACATATTCACTATCCTGTTCGTCGCCATAATGCTCATAGGCAGCCAGCAGATCATTAAGGATATATTCGTCATTTTCTATTCTGTATATCAAAAGTTCATTAAGTCTCATACTAATCTCCTTACTGAAAATATCTTATCTCAGTTTCACCTTGATATCAAGAAATATGCCATTTATAATCAAGTTATAAAATGTTAAAAAAGGTGAAAAATATGAACAAAACCGTCAAAACCCTGCTTATAACCTTCGCTGTCTTAGCCGTCATCGTGCTTTTATCCTTATTAACCTTAAGAGGCGAAAAGGTCCATACCAATGATGAAGGGGTGGTGGGCAATACTGCCTCCAATCTGCTAAACAAGGGACTCTTCTGCGAGCTGGGCTCTGTAGTATATTTTGCAAACCCTTCTGATTCCATGGCCCTCTACAGCATGAATGCAGATGAATCCGGCCTAAGCAAGATTTCAAGCACGGCAGTCGAATATATAAACTGCGACGGCACCAGACTTTATTATGTCCAAAGCGGAAAAAGCAGCGGAACCGGCTTAGGCTACATGCGCAAGACCACCGGCATGTACAGCAGAAGCCTTAAAAGTTCCAAATCCATCATTTCCTACACGGCGGACCCGGTTGGTCTCATGGTTCTAAGTGGCAACAGACTGTATTATCAGAAATATATAAAGGGCAGCGATACCACCCTTTATTCCATCAATATAGACAAAAGTAATGATACCCAGCTCATTGATGACTTTGTAAATCCGGCTTCAGTATATTACGGAAGCATCTATTACTGCGGCCAGAGCGATGACCATTATCTGTATGTATACGATCCCGCCAGCCAAAGCAGCAGCTGCCTGTGGGAGCATAATCTCTACTCTCCTGTATATCACACTGATGGCTGGGTATATTTTATAGATCTTGAAAGCGATTACGAACTTCACCGTTATAATCCGTCAAGCGGCGAAGAAATGACCCTGTCCACAGACAGAGTCGATTTCTTTAATGTTATAGGAAATGTTGTATATTACCAGGTAAGCGTCGGGGAAGCTAGCGCACTTAAGAGAGTGCTTGCAGACGGCTCAGCTTCCGATACCATAATATCCGGTGTGTATTCCAACTTAAATACCACTTCACAGTACCTGTACTTTACGGACTATGAGGATGACAGCATCATGTACCACGCACCTCATTCCAACCCGTCTGCCTATTCGCTCTTTACACCCGGTAAAGAGTAAAATTTTATTTTCTGTCCTTAAGCTCCTTAAGCATTTCGGACATGGTCTTTTTATAGATCGGATGTCTCTTATAGGGAGCTATTTCCGTCATGGGAAGCAATACAAATTCCCTGTTTTCAATATCAACGTGTGGAATGGTAAGGTCCTCACTGTCATAGATCAGATCATCATAAAAGATTATATCCATATCCAGTGTACGGGGACCCCAGTGCACATCCCTGACCCTTCCCGCATCATTTTCCAGCTCATGCAATACGTCAAGAAGCTCCACAGGTGAAAGAAGGGTTTTGATATAGCAGGCTCCGTTTAAGAAGTCATCCTGTACCACATTGCCATAGGGCCTGGTCTTATATAATGAGGAATTCTGTATCATCTTGCAGTCCGCTCTGTCACAGAGCTTGATGAGCGCCTGCTCAATATTTTCCTCCATATCTCCCAGGTTGGAACCATAGGAAATATATACCTCGGCCCATTTTCTGCTTATCTTCACGCTTACGGATTCAAACTCCATGGGAATGGGCGCATTGGGCTTTCTGATCTCTATGTCCACTGCTTCAATCCTGCTAAACTGCTCTAAGATTGCCCTTGCCACCTTTTCAGCTACCGTTTCAATAACATAATAGGTGTTTGAGATCATTACATCACCGATAAGCTTGCATACTGCCGCATAATCTGTAGTCTTATCAATATCATCCTCAGCGGCCGCCTCTCTTATATCCGTATAAAGTACGGCATTAACGTAATAATTCTGTCCCTTGTCCCTCTCCTCGGGGAAGCAACCGTGAAATGCATAAACCTTAAGATTTTCAATCCTTATCTGATCCATAAAGCCACCTCCTTATGGGTATGATCCTGCATTTATTTTACCATACAGGACATAACCTTAACAACCTGGGCATGCTCTTTTACATCATGCACACGGATAAAAGAAGCACCCTTCAGGATGGAAACCGCATTAAGTGCCAAAGTCCCGGGAAGGCGCTCCATGGGCAGGGTATCCGTAACGTTGCCTATAAGGGATTTTCTGCTGAGGCCTATAAGAATGGGATAGTTAAGGCTTTTAAGCCTTTCAAGCTCACTTAGGATTTTGTAATCTCCCTCTGTTCCCTTTCCGAAGCCTATGCCCGGATCAAGCATTATACACTCCTTAGAAATATGTGCCGCCAACGCTGTCTTAAGGCTGGTTTGCAGTCCTTCAAGGACCTTCCCCATCATATCATCACTCTGTCTTATATCCTCATTATGCATAATGCATACACTGCAGCCTGACTCTCCTATTACAGAGGCCATATCTTCATCAAACTTAAGTCCTCCGATATCATTTATCAGGCTGGCCCCCGCTTTTATGCCCTCTTTGGCAGTGGCGGCTTTATAGGTATCCAGACTGATGACTGTATCAAAATTGGACTTTATTGCCTCGATAACAGGCAAGGCCAGTTCCATTTCCTTTTGGGCACTGATCTTTACAGCCCCGGGTCTGGTGGATTCCGCTCCCACATCTATGATGTGGGCCCCCTGCTCTAACATCTCTTCACATCTGAACAAAGCCCTGTCCAGATTATTGTATTTTGAGCCATCATAAAAAGAATCCTCAGTCACATTGAGGATTCCCATTATATAAGTCTTATTTTTTGTATCAAATATCTTGTCGCCTATGATCATCAGTTAAGCCCTAACATCCTGTAAAATTCGTTTTTCTTTGCTTCGTCCTCAAAGGCTCCCCTGGCAACCACTGTCACGGTCCTGCTTCCTGGCTTTTTGACCCCTCTCATGGTCATGCACATATGCTCAGCCTCAATGACCACCATGGCCCCTTTTACCTTCAGCTCATCCATAAGGGCATCGGCTATCTGTGCAGTCATCCTTTCCTGGAGCTGGGGTCTTTTGGCAAATACCTCAACGGTCCTGGCTAACTTTGACAGTCCCACTACCTCTCCATCCGGTATATATGCCACATGGGCTTTGCCGTAGAAGGGCAGCAGATGGTGCTCACACATGGAATAAAAGGTAATGTCCTTTTCAAGCACTATTTCACTGTTCTCGCAGGAAAATCTCTTGGAAAGGTACTTTCCGGGCTCATCATCCATACCGGAAAAGATCTCCTCATACATGCGGGCAATCCTGTCCGGAGTTTCCTTAAGTCCTTCCCTGTTTTTATCTTCACCTATGGCTTCAAGAAGCATTTCCACAGCTTCTTTTACCTTGTCCTTATCTACCATAAGAAACCTCATTTTCCTCTCATAAAAGTAAACATTCCCTCTTCCATGGGACATTTATATAGTATATATTGTAAATTTATAAAATTCAATCATCGTTTCCCGTTTCTGCCGTATATGTCAAGCAGCTGTCCCATATAGCTTAGGGATCCTGTGGCAACAATGATATATCCATTTTCATATATGCCCGTGGCAAATTCCAGGGCATCCTCTATGGAATCACAGGCCGTCACCCCGGGATTATATTTTTTCACAATGTCCGCCAGTTCAAGGGCAGTAAGGCTTCTGGCTCTGTTTGGTGTAGCAACGGTAAATACCATTTCACCATCAGCTGTAAGCAAAGACGCCACCTTCTCACATTCCTTATCCCTGAGCATTCCCAGGATATATATCCTTTTTTTGTCCGGATATATCTTATCAAGGCTTTCCTTAAGCCTTAAAGCAGCATCCTCATTATGGGCTCCGTCTATAAGGATAAGCGGCTTACTGCTGACCAGCTCAAATCTTGCAGGCCAGACTGCCTTTAAAAGGCCCTTGCAGATTGCATTTTGGCTGATGGAAGCAAAGCCGCATTTATCCCTGAGGCATTCTGCCGCCTTGATCGCCGTAAGAGCATTATCCACATGGAAGCTTCCCAAAAGCCGGGTTTCATAGGTATTTCCCTCATATGTGAAGGACTGCGCGTTTTTGCCGTAATGTATGGCGGATACCTTATCCATATCCGCAAAGCTTAAGTCGCTGTTTTTTTCCAGACATTTATTTTCTATAATATTTCGGACAGCTAAATCCTGAATGCTGCTGACCACCGGAATATTGTTTTTTATTATTCCGCACTTAACTGCTGCTATCTTTTCAAGGGTATCTCCCAAAAACTGCATATGATCCATGGATATATGCGTCAGGACGGAAAGCACAGTGGTTTTTACAATGTTGGTCGCGTCGCTTTCCCCGCCCATACCGCATTCCAGCACCACTATATCGCAATTTGAATCCTTAAAATACATAAAAGCCAGAGCTGTCTCAATTTCAAAGGCAGTAGGAAGGGTTTCACCCGCCTTTTCCATGTCCTCATACACACTTTTAAGCTTTTCCATATAGGCACACAGGGACCTTTGGGAGATCATCCTGCCGTTGACTAAGAAGCGCTCCCGATAGTCATTAAGAGTTGGGGAAATATAACAGCCCACCTTAAGGGAAGCTTCCCTCAGGATCCCTGAAACATAAGAAAGAACAGAGCCCTTGCCATTGGTACCGGCTATATGCACAAATTTAAGATCATCCTGGGGATTACCCAGTCTTTCGCAAAGGCGACGGATGTTATCAAGCCCTAAGCTTATACCCTTTTTTTGATTTATTTCCTCTATAAATTCAAGACATTCCGTGTATTTCATATGTTTACCTGCAACACTTTTGATAGGCCTGGTCAAATACCTTCTTTAAAGGCTCTGCTTATAAAAATATTAAGCCTGCATACCCTGCAGGCTTAATCAATCAGTTAAATTCATCTACATCCATCATCTCAGGGGGTACCGGCATGCCTCCGATATCCTGCATATTGACAGTACGTCTCTTGATACGCGCTGCCTCTGATTTCTGAAGTATAAAATTCTTTATCTCCTTGGAATGACAGACATGCTGTATAAAGAGTTCCGGATGTGTCTTATCACCGGTAATGCATCTTATGGTACCCAGCCCTGCCAGCCTCTCCCAGAAGCTGATAAGAAGCTCGACGTCGGTTACCTTATACATATAACAGTCATTTTCCGAAGTTTTCAAAAGACCCTTGTTTATTGTAAGGACATCTTCCGTAATAGTATATTTGGTAAAGGTAAAGGGGAGTCCGAGAAAAAGCCATCTTTTGCGCTCAACATATTCCTTCTTTACTTCCATATTTACGGAATGGGCATTACCCTTGCCCTCTTCCTTTACATCTATAACAGATAATTCCTTCTCTTCACTCATACCGCTTCCTCCTGATCTTCTAATGCCATTTTAACACAAATTTATGCCATAAGCATTACATTATCTTAACTGTTGAAAGAGAACGCATATCAAATTTCTCTTCACAGTATTTACAGCGGTAAACGCACTTTTCCTCATCGGCAAGAGTAAATATATGAGGCAGTTCCTGTTCAATGGAGGTAATGCATCTGGGATTTTTGCACCTGAACACCCTCTGTATTTCCTTGGGAAGGGTAAGTTCCTTCTTCTCCACGATCACTCCATCCTTGACCACATTTACGGTTATATTCTTATCAATAACCGCAAGCACATCAAGATTCAGTTCATCTATGGGGCATTCCACCTTGAGTATATCCTTTTTGCCCATTTTACCACTGCGGGCATTCATTATCATGGCCACCGTGCTGTCCTTACTGTCCAGCTGCAGATGGTGATATATGGACAGGCTCTGTCCTGCCTTGATATGATCCAATACAAATCCTTCTTCAATCTGTCCTACATTTAACATTATTTCACCTGCTTTCCTATCTCCAACAATGTATAAATAAGTGCCATCCTGACATATACGCCATACTGGGCCTGCTTAAAATAAGCTGCTCTCTCATCATCATCAACCTCTACGCTGATCTCATTGACCCTGGGCAGGGGATGCAGTACCAGCATATCGGGCTTGGCCAGTTCCATTTTTTCCTTAGTCAGTACATAGTAGTCCTTTAATCTGATATAGTCCTCTTCATTGAAGAAACGCTCTCTCTGGACTCTGGTCATATATAAAAGGTCAAGCCTGGGCATTACCTCATCTAAGCTGCTCACTTCAGTGTAACCGATATTTTTCTCCCTGAGCTCCTCTATGATATAGTCAGGTACCTTCAGCTCCTCCGGGGAAATAAATATAAAGGTAATGTCCTCATAGCGGCTTAAGGCTTCTATAAGTGAATGGACCGTTCTGCCGAATTTAAGATCTCCGCACAGGCCAATGGTAAAGCCTCCAAGTCTGCCCTTCAGGCTCCTTATGGTAAGCAGATCCGTAAGTGTCTGGGTGGGATGCTGATGTCCTCCGTCTCCTGCATTTATGACCGGTATCCGGGATTTGCCTGCAGCCACCATGGGTGCGCCCTCCTTGGGATGTCTCATGGCACAAATGTCAGCATAGCAGGATATCACTCTGATGGTATCCGATACGCTTTCTCCCTTTGCAGCCGAAGAAGAACTTGCCTCTGAAAATCCAAGGGTTTGCCCGCCCAGGTTCAGCATGGCAGCCTCAAAAGAAAGTCTGGTGCGGGTAGAGGGCTCGTAAAAACAGGTTGCCAGCTTCTTCCCTTCACAGCAATGGGCATATTTTGCCGGATTTTTTTCCATATCTGTTGCCAGATCAAACAGGTCGTTCAATTCCTCCACCGTGAAATCCAACGGATTCATAAGATGTCTCATATTCATTCCTCCTTATACTGACTATTGCCTGGACAGTCAAAGCACTTCTGCCCTTTAGCCGGACAGTCTCACCACACAGGCCCGGCACATAAAAAAGTCGATGAGAAAATAATTCCCCATCGACTCAAAATTCATATTATGCACTTTGCAGGTATATTCAATACTCTCACAGTACTCCTCCAAATTCTTTTGTTATGATACCACAAGATATTGTTACTTTCAATCCGTATTTTACATTACCTTGTAAAAAAACAGGTGTCTCTACTTTTTATTGTAATTCATGCGCTCTTTAAGTTCTGCCAGAGCATCCCCGTATTTTCTTGAGGCCATAACAGGATTGTTGCGAAGCATATCTCTATACAGAAAGCTCCTTTCTCTTGCATCCTCTTTGATACTTTGACTGAGCAGGGCAGCTCCAATACGCATCTGAGCAATCTCCTCAAGGATTTCTTCCTTCTTACTCTCGTTTTCAATACGATTCTGTTCAGACAGCTTTTTAAGCTCCTCCAGGCGCCTATTGGCTATGGCAATACGCTCATCCATCCTTGCATGTACCATATCCTTAACATCCTGTTCATCCTGATGTGCAAAGGCCATAAGCACATCCATGCGCTTTTCCATATGCTCCATTTCGGCTTTGAGCCTATCCATGGCAATAAGGACACCACGCAGATCCATGGCAGTCTTGAAGGCCAGGCTGAAATCTGCAACAAAATATACAGTCAGGACCATGACAATGGCCTGCAGGACATCCTGAGGAATGCTTAAGACAAATCTCTCAATGGGATTGTGTATCAGGTAATTGATCACCAAAGTAAAACTACCCCAGGCCAGACTGGCCACCAGACAGATATGCCCTCTGAAGTTTAAGAAGCTTTTGGAATAATCCCAGTATCTTACCTTAAATAAGGCCTCCATGGCCTCACCTGTTCCGTATTCCAGGATAGTACATACTACCAGACCTGCAAAAAACATTGCAACAGGATACTCCCTTAGGGGCATTCCCACCATAACCATAACGCAGGCTCCGCTTCCGTATATGGGAAGCATGGGACCTCTCATAAATCCTCTGTTTGTAAGCTTATGAGTCCTGATGGATACCTCTATGGATTCATATATCCATCCTATGATGCTGTATACAAAGAAAAACATCAGCCATTCAACTGCTGTATAATTCATGTTCTTCACTCCTGTGAATATATTTTAAGCCCATGTAGGCATGGGCTTAATAAATCATTTTAGTACCTTACGCCTGAGCATCAGGCGGTGCACTGAAATCAATAACAGGCTGTTTGGGCTCTCCTGTTGCCACTACCTCTTTGGCATACAGCACCGGTCCGACTCCCTGATAGTCGCTGAAATACTCATTTTTGATCACGGCTGTTACCTTGACCCAGCTTCTCTCCTTCAGGTTCTTACAGCCCTCAAATTTGGTCGCATAGCCCAAAAAGGCCATATCCTCTGCACAGCAGGTCATTGCCATCCTTCCGGGCACGAAGTAGCCCTGGGGAAACTGCTTTGGATGCAGCACCTGTCCCACATAGGAAACCGTTTTCCCTTCATATCTGTCCGGATTATCCATCATATCAATATACCAGATGCCGAAACCGAAATTATCAAGCTCTAACAGATCTGAATTGATATCATAGGGCAGATCCTCATCCAGAGTTATATTGATCTCGCCCTGAGGGCCCTCAAATATAACCTCTGCCTGGGGATTGAGAGCCTTGACATTTCTCTTATAGGAGGCCAGGTCCGCGCTCTCATTGCAGCGGTTGAATATGATCATCTCACTGCTTCTCACCATATCCGAAACCATGGATTTCATGTTGGTAAAATACATGGGGAAGGTAGAGGCATCAATAAGTGTTATCTGCTGTTCCAGCTTCCAGTCAGAGGGCAGCTCGATATTCTTATGCTGCCACATGCCGTTATACTCAATGATAACCCTGGATACATTATCCTTGTTTACCAGGTAATTGAGAGCATCCACTGTAAAATCCTCCTCATCCTCTATGAGTTCCATAAAGGTGTTGGTACGCTTAAGTACCTTGGGATCATACTCCTGCTCTCCCTCCTCACAGACTACCAGCAGAGTTCTTTCACCTGTTCTGAAATAATCCTGTGTAATTGTAAAATTTATAAAATCCGTTTTGCCGCTTTCCAGAAACCCGTTGATCATATATACAGGGATCTGGGCCGGTTTTTTATTTAAAAAGCTTTTCAATGTTCTCTTCCTTCAGTTTTGATCCTATAACACAAAGCTTACCCGTGACATCGGGCTTACCGGGACGGATATTGCTCTCTCCGGGGGTGTAATCGAAGTAGATCCATTCAGCTGACTCAGCATTTTCAACCATACCCTTGGCCCTGAGTATAAGTCCATATTCTCCTTCCTTTTCCAGTTCAGTAAGAATATGCTCGATCTCGGCATTTGTGAACTTTCTTGCGCTCTCCAGGCCCCAGCTTGAGAATACCTCATCCGCATGATGATGGTGATGGTCATGGCAGCCGCAGGTACAGCCCTCGCCATGCTCATGGTCGTGGTCATGCTCATGCTCGTGCTCGTGGTCATGATGGTGCTCATGCTCGTGGTCGTGGTCATGGTCATGATGGTGCTCGTGCTCATGCTCATGCTCGTGCTCGTGATCATGCTCCTCATGCTCCTGCATTACCTGCTCCATAAGCTCCTTCTGGAAATCATCAGCACCCTCAAAGGTCCTTAAGATATCAGCTCCTTCAAGCTTATCCCAGGGTGTGGTGATTATGGTTGCCTTACTGTTATGCTCCCTGATAAGCTCAATAGCCTTATTTAATTTATCCTCCGATATATCCCCTGTACGGCTGAGCACGATTGTTCCCGCATGCTCAATCTGGTTATTGAAAAATTCACCGAAGTTCTTTATGTACATTTTGGCCTTTGATGCATCCACAACTGCCACTGCACTGTTAAGTACAACATCTTTTCCAAGATTGGCATCTCCTATGGCCTTCATGACATCTGACAGCTTGCCTACACCTGAGGGCTCAATTATGATCCTTTCGGGATGATAGGTGTCCACAACCTCATGAAGGGAGGTACCGAAATCACCTACAAGTGAACAGCATATGCATCCGGAGTTCATCTCCTTGATCTCAATGCCGGCATCCTTCAAAAAGCCGCCATCAACGCCTATCTCTCCAAATTCATTTTCAATAAGGACTGTTTTGGTGCCATTAAGTGCCTCAGCCAGCAGTTTCTTAATAAGAGTTGTCTTACCTGCACCTAAAAATCCTGATACTACATCAATCTTTGTCACTTTGTTACGCCTTCTTTCTTAAACAATATATAAAAACAAGCAGGACTGTAAGCCGGGTTATGTCTTGGACGATCATCTATCTAGGACGACTGTTACCAGCCGCCTCAAGCGACCCACCTTAGAGCTCGCCGGGCCGGGTCAACGCTCTACGCTTGGTCTTGCTTCGGATGGAGTTTACATGTGCCCCCGATGTTACCACCGGGGCGGTAGTCTCTTACACTGCCATTTCACCCTTACCCTTACGGGCGGTATATTTCTGTTGCACTGGTCTTAGGGTCACCCCCACCGGACGTTATCCGGCATCCTGCCCTGTGA
>R03__coassemble_1093_pt1 | contig 13436 bp, 9 predicted proteins | sample R03__metabat2_low_PE_031 | metagenome-assembled genome bin R03
TTCAGTGTTCAGCTCAAGATATTTACTGTAGAAAAAGACGAGGACTACGTGGCCTGTATGGCTTTGGACACCTCCGATAAAAGCTATTATGAGCATAAGCTTTCAGTGGCGGATACCCAGGTTGAAAGTGCCGAGACCATGCGTACCCAGTTCGTCGCCAATATTACCCACGAGCTGAGAACTCCGGTAAACGGTATCCTGGGCAATATCCAGTCACTTATTAAAAACGAGACCGATCCGGGCAAGCTGGGCACCATGCACCTTATTGAAAGGGGCTGCAATGATATGCATTCCCTGATCAATAATATACTGGATTATTCCAAGCTTTCCGCAGGTAAGATGGAATTGGATCCTCAGGAGTTCGTCTTTAGGGATATGATGGAATATGTCAAATCCAATCATATCAACAAGATTTCCGAAAAGGGTCTGGATTTCTTTATGAATATATCTCCGGATGTACCCACAAAAGTAATAGGAGATGAGCTTCGTATAGGGCAGATACTCAATAACCTTTTGTCTAATGCCACAAAATTCACCACCGTAGGCAAGATCATGCTCGAGGTGGTCAAGACCGCACAAAGGGGAAAAGACATAGAGCTTTTCTTCATGGTACTGGATACGGGCATAGGAATCAGCAAGGAGAATCAGGACAAGCTTTTCAAGAGCTTTTCCCAGGTGGAGGCATCTACCTTCAGAAGATTCGGAGGTACCGGACTGGGACTTAATATCAGCAAGCAGTTAGTTGAACTCATGGGCGGCAATATCCACGTGGAAAGCGAAGAGGGCAAGGGAAGCATGTTTTCCTTCCATGTATGGCTGACCACCTGCGATGAAGAAAATGCTGCAGAGGATACGGCATTTAATGCCGTTCCCAATATACCGGATTTCAGCTCCCTTATGGATAACACAGCGGGCCAGCAGTTCGGAAGCAGGGAGAATATAGAAGAGATAGATAAGAAGATGAGCAAACTCATACTCTGCGTCGATATGGAGAACTGGGACAAGGCAGAGATGTTCATGGAATCCATTAAGAGCCTGTCATCAGGCGCACCACAGCCGGTCAGAAGCAGCATGCTAAAGCTCAAGATGGCTGTACAGAAGGGTGATCATGACAAGACTGTAGAGGCTTATGATAATTTCAAAGCGGTTTTGAAGGAAAATCTGGCAGATCATGAGTAGGAAAGGGGAAGAATGGCAGAGGCAGCAACTTTACCTAAAATATTAATAGTAGATGATGTTGATACCAATCGGTTCGTGCTGAAGGATATTGTGTCAGACATGGGTTATACTCCCTTACTGGCAGAAAACGGTGTTCAGGCTCTGAAAATAGTCGAGAGGCTGATTCCCCAGCTCATTATTTCCGATATTGCCATGCCTCAGATGGATGGAATGGCTTTGTGCGAAGCACTCAAGGCGGATCCCAGGACCCGGGATATACCCATAATATTTATTTCTGCCTTTGATGATACCAAGGATGTGGTGGAGGGCTTCAAGGTGGGAGCTTCTGATTACATATCCAAGCCTTTTCTGCCTGAGATAGTAAAAGCCAGGGTAAGCCTGCATCTTAAGCTTTTCGAGACCCAGAGGGAACTGTCCGAAACCAACAGGATGCTTCAGGTCTCCATAAGAAACCAGATGGAGCAGATCGAGACAGAAAAGCGCAATATGCTTTATGCACTCACCAGAGTGGCCAGAGAGAATGCCTCCTTTGATGCATCTCATATGGACAGGCTCAGCTATAACTGCAGGATCATGGCCGAAGCCCTGCAGCTTACTAAGGAATATGGCGCGGTCATTTCAGATACCTTTGTGGAGACCATAGGACTGGCAGCTCCTCTTTGTGATCTGGGCAATGCCGGGATTCCGGGCAGTATCTTGAGCAAGAGCGGCAAGCTTACTGATGAGGAAATGCAAACCGTGCGCAAGCACGTTACCATAGGCGGACGCATTATAAAGGACATTATGGAAATGGAAAATACCAATGACTTTTTGCAGATGTCCTATGATATAGCCATGTATCATCATGAATATTATGACGGAAGCGGCTACCCTGAGGGCAGGAAAGTGGAAGATATTCCTCTTGCTGCACAGATAGTGGCTGTAGTCAGTGCCTACTGTGCCCTGACTGAAAAGAGATCCTACAGAGATGCCTTCAGTGCCGAGGAGGCTATGAAGATGATAAAGGATACCTCCGGAACCAAGTACACACCACAGCTGTGCGAGGTCATGGGGATGATAGTGAGACAGCTGCATTAGGATAAAAGATGACAGAAGCGGAATTTAAACGTATCGCAAATTACATAAAGACCAAGTATGGCATAGACATGTTTGCCAAGAAGGCCATTGTGGAGGGCAGGCTCTCCAACATGCTCATTCGTGAAGGCTACGCAAGTTATACGGATTATATGAATGCCGTGGAAGCGGACGCAAGCGGAGAGATGGATAAGGAACTGGTCAATCTGGTTACCACCAACCATACTTATTTCATGAGGGAATTCGAGCATCTGGATTTTTTGAGGCTCGAGATACTTCCCTGGCTTAGGCAAAAGGAAGAAAAGAGCAGGGATCTGCGTATCTGGTGCGGCGCCGCTTCCACAGGAGAGGAACCATACATGATAGCCATGACCATTATGGATTTCTTCGGATTTGAACTTAAGGACTGGGATACAACAGTGCTGGCGACGGACCTTTCCGTGGAAGCTCTTTCCACTGCTGTAAGAGGTCGGTATTCTGCTGCGGCAATCGAGGGTATGAGCGAGCACTGGAAAAAACGCTTTTTTAAAAACATCCCCGGTACTGATGAATATCAGGCAACCGAGGAGCTCAAGGCACAGGTGCTGTTTCGACAGTTTAATCTGATGGAGGATTTCCCCTTCAGACGTAAGATGCATGTGGTGTTTTTAAGAAATGTGATGATATATTTCGATCAGCCTACCAAGAATGCTCTGGTACAGAAAATATATGATTTTCTTGAACCGGGAGGCTATCTCATAGTGGGCAAGACGGAAACTGTTGATACGGGAGAAATTCCCTTTAAGATGGTGAAGCCTTCTATTTTCAGAAAAGAATTTGCATAAGGAGGCGAGCCTGGTGCCTGATAAAATAAAGGTTCTTGTAGTGGAGGATTCACTGGTTTTCAGAAGCCTCTTAGTCAAACACATAAATGCAGACCCTGATCTGCAGGTTATTGCAGTGGCCAATGACCCCTTTGAAGCCAGGGATCTGATAATAAAATACAGTCCTGACGTTATGACTCTGGATATAGAACTGCCAAGGATGAGTGGCCTGGAATTCTTAAGTAAGCTGATGCCCCAGTACCCTCTTCGTACCATCGTCATATCTTCACTGTCTGACAAGGTATTTGAGGCTTTGAGAGTCGGAGCTGTGGATTTTGTGGCCAAGCCGGCCGTGAAGGAGAAGGACAAGCTCGAGGAGTTTGTAAGAAAAGAACTTCCGGATAAGATAAAGGTAGCGGCCAAGGCCAAGCTTAAGACCAATTACGGGGTCAAGCCTGTCAGCCAGCCGGGGCTGACCATTACCAAAAAGGCCATGAGCGAATCCACCCAGAGTGGTCCATTGCCCAATCTGGACAGGATAAGAAACAAGAAAGATCTGATCGTGGCCATAGGGGCTTCAACGGGAGGCACCGAGGCGACTACGGCAATAGTTGAGAAATTCGGAGCCGACATACCGGGGGTGGTAGTGACACAGCACATGCCCGAGGGCTTTACCAAAATGTATGCGGACAGGCTGGATGCCCAGACTAACGTAAATGTCAGGGTCAAGGAAGCCGAGCAGGGCGATATAGTCACACCGGGCCACATATATATTGCTCCCGGAGGAGACCGGCATATGGAGGTCATTAAGAAAAACGGCCAGTATGTTATAATGCTTAAGGAATTTGACAAGGTCAATGGCCACAGACCTTCAGTGGAGGTACTGTTTGAATCCGTGGCTAAGGCCGCAGGTGACAATGCAGTGGGCATAATCCTGACAGGCATGGGCGGAGATGGGGCCAAGGGCCTGCTGTCCATGAAAAATGCAGGAGCCAAGACCATAGGACAGGATGAGAGTACCTGCGTTGTCTATGGTATGCCCAGGGTAGCCTATGAAATGGGGGCTGTGGAATATCAGGAAAAGCTGATGGATATTCCGTCGAGAACCTATTATCTCATAGAACAGATTGCAAAGAAAAAACAATTAATATAGTAGGAGGGTGTATATATGAAGATATTGTTAGCGGAAGATGATTTTGCAACAAGAAAATTCATGAATGAATTTCTGTCGAAGTACGGGGAATGCGATGTGACAGTAGACGGTATGGAGGCCGTGGATGCGTTTATGATGGCATTGGACAGCGGTGAACCGTATGATCTGGTGTGTCTGGATATTATGATGCCTGTAATGGACGGCTACCAGGCACTTATGGGCATTCGTAATCTGGAAAAGGAGCAGGGTATTGCTCCCGAAAAAGCAGCAAAGGTCATTATGGCCACGGCACTTAATGATGAGAAGAATGTAAAGATGGCCTTTGATCTGGGCTGTACCATATATTCAGGCAAGCCCATTGATGAGGCAAGATTTGAGGTGGCATTAAAGAAGCTTGGACTAGCATAGGAGAGGGCGGATTATGGCAGAGGATTTTAATGTAGACGGTATGCTTGACATGTATCTGTTTGAGAATCGTCAGCTCCTTGAACAGCTGCAGGAAAAGGTTCTTGAGCAGAAGGATGAGGAATGCTTTGATGAGGATTCCATAAACGAGATATTCCGTACCATGCATACGATCAAGGGTTCTTCGGGCATAATGATGTTTGATGAGATCACCGAAGTAGCCCATAAGTTAGAGGATATATTTTATCTCATAAGAGAGTCGCATCCTCAGAATATTCCTCATGTGGAACTGGTGGAACACGTGCTGACGGTTTCCGACTTTATCAACGGGGAAATGGATAAGCTTGCAGACGGAGGCAGCGCGGACGGCAGCTCCAAGGAGATAGTAAAGGAACTGGACAAGTTCCTGAAGAAAATAAAGGGTGAGAACAGTGAAGAGGTCATAAAGGAAAATGTCCATGTTGAGCCGACTCAGTTCTATATAGCTCCTGTAGCCACGTCGAATGCCACTCATTATTTCAGGATATATATTAAATATACTCCCGAAACCATGATGGCCAATGTGCACGCATATAAGATTGTGTTTGCCCTAAAGGATCTGGCCGAGGATATACTCTATTATCCTGAGGATATCATTTCGGATCCGGACAGCGGTGACATCATACTGGAGGAAGGCTTCAAGATGCTCCTCCAGACCCAGAGTGATGAGGAAAAGCTTAATGAGATCATCCAGGTCGGATATGAGATAGAAAGCGTTGAGATAGATGAGATCAATCAGGCTATCTACTCCAAGGGACTGGATGCCTTTGGCATGAATGCTGAGTCCATCATCGATCTTGAGTCCAGTGTGGAGGACATAGAAAAAAGGGCTGAGCAAAAGGCCGGAGCCGACATGTTCATTATGGCTCCCCAGGCTGCTGTACAGGAGGAGCCCAAGAAGGAATTTGCTCCCGGTGATTTCGTTATTGAATCCAAGGGCCCCGGAAAATCCAAGAAGCTTGTTAAGGATAAGCCTAAAAAGGCTGAAAAATCCTCTTACATCAGTGTTGATGTCAAGAAGATGGACATGCTTATGGACCTTATAGGAGAATTAGTCATTTCAGAGTCGGTGGTACTGCAGAACCAGGATCTTAAGGTACCGGGGCTTAAGCTTGATAATTTCCATAAGGCCGCAGGACAGATGGTCAAGATAGCCACGGATCTTCAGGATGTGATCATGAGCATGAGAATGGTGCCCCTGACCAATACCTTCCAGAAAATGAACAGGATAGTATTTGACTGTTCAAGAAAGCTGGGCAAGGAAATCGACTTCCAGATGATAGGTGATACCACTGAGGTGGATAAGAATATCATTGAGCATATAAGTGATCCTCTGATGCATCTGGTCCGCAACAGCGTGGACCATGGTATTGAGACCAAGGAAGAACGCGAGGCTGCAGGCAAGACCGAAAAGGGAAAGGTTACCCTGACGGCCAAGACCGAGTCAGGAAAGGTATGGATCGGTGTACAGGACAACGGGCAGGGACTTAACCGTAAGAAGATCATTGAAAAGGCCCGCCAGAATGAACTGCTGGATCCTACCAGACTGGACAGCTCCTATACTGACAAGGAAGTATATCAGCTGATCACGCTGCCGGGAAATTCCACTAATGATCAGGTTACCGAATATTATGGAAGTTGAGTCGGCATGGATGTAGTAGTATCCAACATACAGGCCATAGGCGGCACCCTTGAAATAGAGAGTACGCCCGGTGAAGGCAGCCTGATGCTGATGAAGATACCTCTGACACTGGCTATAATTGACGGCATAGTTATGGCGGCCGGAAAGAATACCTTTGTAATAGAGACCAAATCCGTTAAGGAATTTATCAATGTCAAACAGGAATCGGTTATCAGAAAACCCAATGGCGAAGAGGTCATAATGATCAGAGGCGAGGGTTATCCTGTTGTAAGGCTGGGTGACTGGTATGGCATAGACGGATGTGTCAGCGAGATAGAAGACGGCATGATAGTTATGGTAGAGGCAGATGATAAGGCTTTCTGTCTGTTTGTGGATGAACTCATAGGCAAGCAGGAGATAGTAGTCAAGCCCATACCTGATTATATTAAAAAAGTACAGGGTCTGTCAGGGTGTACCCAGTTAGGAGACGGCAGGATCGCTCTTATACTGGATATAGCAGGATTGCTCGAGGAATAGAAAGGAAGAGGTATCATGGAAGAAAAGAAGGAAAAGAAAAAACAGAAATATGTTACCTTCATGTCCGGCAAGGAATACTTCGGACTAAAGATCGAATATGTTAATGAGATAATCGTGGCTCAGGACATAACATCCATTCCCGAAACCGAGGATTATATTAAGGGACTTATTAATCTTAGAGGAAAGATAATCCCCGTCATTGATGTAAGGATCAGATTTAAGCAGGAACCCTTTGAATACGATGACCGTACCTGCATCATTGTCATAAATGTTCAGGGTACAGAGGTAGGACTGATAGTTGAAAAGATAGCAGAGGTTGTGGAAATATCCGAGGATAATCTGCTTCCTTCACCTACCCTGGGGCGTAATGATAAGCAGACTCAGGACAGATATGTATATGCCATCGGAAAGGTCGGTAACTCCGTTAAGCTGCTGCTTGATCCCGAAAAACTGTTACGTGATGATATGAAGACACTTGAACAGGCCTATGATGACAGCAAGGCCGAAGACAAAGAAGAAGAGGACTAGGGGGATTGAAAAGATGAAAGATGTTTCCATAAGACAGAGACTTGTTACGGCTTTTGTAGCATTTGAAATTGTATGTGTACTGAGCAATGCCGTTGGCTATATGGCTGCTTCAAAGACACTGACTGCGGAGGATCCGGCCAGATTCTTACAGCAGTATGGCAGATTCACTGCTATTGTGGGAATTGTAATGATAATTCTTATGACAATCGTGATCAGACAGGTTGTCAGGAGCATAAGGCTTCCCATTGAGGAGCTTGTTGAGGCTTCAAAGAAAATGGCAGACGGTGATGATGATATAAGCTTTACCTGGGCAAAGAACGGTGAATTCGGAGTCCTGTCTCAGGCCTTTACTGATATGGTCCAGGGCAACAGAGAGCAGAGCAATATGGTCGGCATGGTGGCAGACGGGGATCTGACCGTAGATGTTAAGCCTAAGTCAGACAAGGACGTGCTTGGCAATTCCATTAAGAGAATGGTATCCACCAACAGAGAGTCGTTAAGCCATATTGATGATGCAGCCAACTCCGTTATGGTGTCCGCATCTGAGGTCGCAAGCGCTTCAGAGGCTCTGGCTCAGGGCTCTACTGAGCAGGCCAGTGCCATTGAGGAAATCACGGCTTCCATTGATGATGTGGCCCATAAGACCAAGGATAACGCCAAGGAAGCGCAAAACGCAGAGGAACTTATGAAGAAGACTCTGGAAGATATGGAACTGGGTAATAAGAGAATGGGCGAGATGGTCGAGGCCATGAATGACATCAATGTTTCCAGCGAGAGTATCTCCAAGATAATCAAGGTAATAGATGACATTTCCTTCCAGACCAACATACTGGCACTTAATGCGGCAGTTGAAGCAGCAAGAGCCGGTGATGCGGGAATGGGATTCGCAGTAGTTGCGGAAGAGGTACGTAATCTTGCTGCAAAATCTTCCCAGGCTGCAGCTGAAACAGCTGAGCTTATTGAAGATTCGATCAAGAAGGTACAGAGCGGTAGCGTCATAGCAGATGAAACAGCCAAGGCTTTGGATGAGATATCAAAGATGGTATCACAGTCAGAGACCATCGTACATGGTATAGCCGATTCTTCAGAATATCAGGCAACTGCCATAGATCAGATAGATCAGGCTGTAGGACAGATTTCCGTTGTAGTGCAGACCAATTCGGCTACCAGTGAGGAATGTGCGGCAGCCAGCAGCGAGCTTTCAAATCAGGCCAACCGCATGAGAAGCCTGCTCAGCCAGTATAAGCTGGGCAATGCCAGTACCAATGTTTACGGAAACAGCAGGAAGAATCCCACGGCTGAGAGAAATGAGCAGATCATTTCCTTAGGAAGTGGTTTTGGCAAATATTAAGTAGATCAGATTATGGATGAATTATACGATTATGACAGCCCGGTTTCGGGAATTGAAAAGTTCATAATGGGTATATATACCCTGTACGCTCTCAGTATAAGCTATATGGCTTATGCTGAGAAATGGGCGGGGTGGGGCACAGGACTTGTGCTCATAACCTATTTCCTCGTTCTTATTGCCATGCTTACAGGCTATAAGAACAGATATATCAGATCAATGATATTGACTGTTGGTATGGGAGTCTGTTTGTTTTTCAGGGGCTATAATGCGTCTGATATTACGCAGGCCCTGCCGACGGTTTTTTTGTTTACGGCAATGATAGGAATGCTGGGTGTCACCGAAGAGGTGGTGGTGCTTGGTGTTGTAAATATATCGCTGTGTGCAAGGCAGTTTATTTTGATGCTTGAATCGGGAAATGCACAGGCCTCAGGGGTTGTCTACCAGATGTTAGGCTCCGTCTTTTTTGTACTGGTCATATTTATCTGGGTCAGACATAGAAACGAAAATCTGGAAAAATATTCCAGGTCCAATGAGATCAGACTTGAGACAGAGCAGGCAAGAGATGAGTTCCTTTCAAATGTCAGTCATGAGCTCAGGACTCCGCTTAATGTGGTCAATACCATAGTTGAGACACTGGATGATGAAAATGACATTGAGATAATAAAAAACGAAGTAAGAAATCTGCGCAGTGCCTCCAGACGCATGAGCTTTATGACCTCAGACATCATGGATTTTACCGAGTTGTATAAGGGTGAAGTAAAGCTTGAAAACCAAAATTACAATATTGCCGATTCCATAAGATATATTATAGATATGGCACAGGCGGCTATTGATGATAAAAAGCTGGAATTTATCGTTGATCTTGATACATCCATGCCGGAGATGTTTTTCGGTGATGAAAAGAAGGTAAGGCGTATCATTATGAATTTTGTGGATAATGCAGTCAAATTCACGGATTCAGGATACGTGGCCTTAAAGGTGGGCGGACGCAAGGAAAGCTATGGCTTTAATCTGTCCATATCTGTTACCGACAGCGGTATAGGCATGGATGAAGCCATGGTTGAAAAGCTTCTTGAAGGGTATGACCGCTTTTCCACAAACAGATACAGACAGGGTGAGGGAATAGGTCTTGGTATGGCCATATCAAAGCTTTTGGCCAATGCCTTAGGCGGCATAATTACCATTAAGAGTTCACCCCATGAGGGAAGTACCTTTACACTTGTTGTACCCCAGAGCGTTATTTCGCCCAGGCCCCTGGCTTTGCCTGACAACGCGCAGGATGTCAGGGTGTGCGTGTTCTATGATATTGAAAAAAATGACATGGAGGCTTCCCGAGACGTATATTCTGCCCTGATAAGGCACATGGCTGATAATTTCAGAGTGGATATGACTGTATGTAATACCTTCGAGGATATGAAAAAATGCCTTGAAGGCGGTAAGGTCACCCATCTGTTTGTAAAGGAATATGAATATGAGGCTTACAGAGATTACCTTGAAGCCGTAAATGAGAATATCGCACTTGTTGTGGGAGTGGAAAAGGAAGATGACCTTAAGGATGCGGGAAAGCGGGTTATCCGGTTAAGCAAGCCCTATTATTCGCTTAAGGTTGCAAGGATATTATCCAATGAAGTCCTTCCATCCCAAAAGTCTGTTTCAGACAGCGAAGAACTGAAAACCAAAGGTGTCAGGGCTCTGGTGGTGGATGATAACAGGATGAATATCCATGTTGTATCCAATCTGCTTAAGAAATACGGCATTGAAACAGTGGGTGCAGCTTCCGGGGCAGAGGCTCTTGAGAAGGTAACCGACATGGATTACGATATTATCTTCATGGACCATATGATGCCGGAGATGGATGGCGTGGAGACCACCGAAAGGATCAGAGGCAAATTCGGGGAATATTATCAGAGGGTGCCCATTGTGGCGCTTACAGCCAATGCCATAGCGGGAAGCAGAGAAAAATATCTGGCCAGTGGATTTGATGAATTTATGGAAAAACCCGTTGAGCCTCCTGTTATGGAAAGAATACTTGAAAAAATCCTTCCAAAGGACAAGCTGGTGAAGGAAAAAGCACATGTGGAGGTAAAAAAGATCATGAATGAAAACAATGAGATCATGGATAAGCTGGATAAGGAAACAGGTCTGATGTATTGCGGAGGAGAGGAGAATTACGGAATTATTCTTGCTGAATGTGTACTTTCTTACAATGATACAAGCAAAGACCTTGAGGAGGCCTATGAGAAGGAAGACTACAGCTATTACGTTATCAAGGTTCATGGGCTTAAATCTACCATGAAGAGTATAGGAGCCATGGAATTGTCCGAGAAGGCAAGACACCTTGAAATGGCTGGTAAGAGCGGTGATTATCAGACAATAAAGAAGGGCCATCGGGAGGTAATGCAGGATTATTATGATATGATGAAGGCTGTATCAACCTATGGACCTACCAGGGAAAATCTTGATCCCGGCTTTGATTTTGAGAGCTTCGCGGTGAAGTCTTCAGGCAAATCTGAGGAAGACAAAGAGATTATGGCAGATATGACGGGCCTTGAGGAAATAAGCGCAGATAAGCTGGATGATCTCAAGCATGGATTTGAGGGCGCCATGTACAGCCTGGATGATGAAGCCATGAAAAAATATGTTGCCGAACTTAAAAACTGCAGATACGGTGACGTGAATTTGGCAGATATAGCTGCCAAAATGGAGCATAAGATTGAAATGGGAGATTATTTCTCCGCCGGAGATCTTCTGCTGAATCTGTAAATCTTGTACCGGGGAAAAAATATGAAGGAAATCCTGGAAAAATGGAATAAATTAATGCGAGGGGATGATGCGGATATTAAGGCGAGGATCTTTGCAAGGATCCTGTCCGTATCCGCAGGTGCAGCCGTTTTTGCTCTGATAGAGTGCATATTTGTCGGTGACAGTATTGTTACGGACATTGCCATGGCAGCTACACTTATCGTAATATGTATTTCCATTTACCTTACAGTAATACTCAGAAAACTGAATCTGGCCACAAATATTTTCGGTCTGGCCCTGTGCTTTATAGTAATGCCCAGTATTTATTTCGGTAATGGGGGAATGAACGGAGGCGCAACCGTATGGTTCGTGCTTAACATAGCTTTCTCCTATCTGATGTTTTCCGGAAAAAAACTGGTTGTATTTCTTGTGCTTGACGTTATTTCAGAGGTGGCCTGGTATGTTATCGGATATTTCTTTCCTCAGACCATTACGCCTCTGGCAGGCGATTTCGCGGCCATCTGCGATTCTGTATTTGCGGTTATAACCGTTGGATTTGCAGTGTCACTTATGATACAGTTCCATAATACCACCTACACCAGGCAGAGAAAGACTCTGGAGTGGCAAAGGGATGAACTAAAGAAAAGCCAGGAAAGCCAGACACACTTCTTTGCTTCCATGAGCCACGAGCTGAGGACCCCCATTAATACGGTCATCGGACTGAATGATATGGTCCTTAGGGATACCAAGGAAGAGGAGACCATAGAGTATTCAAAGAAAATACAGAAGTCCAGCAAAATGCTCTTAAGTCTGATCAATGACATACTGGACCTTTCCCAGCTCCAGACAGGCAAAATGACTATTGCCAGTAATGAATACGAGCCTATTGAAGCCTGTGCTGAGATATTGGATATGGTGGGAATACTGGCCAAGGAAAAGGGACTGGAATTTACTGCTGACATTGATGAGGACATTCCCCGCAAGCTGATCGGAGATAAAAAAAGACTGGGGCAGATATGCTTAAATCTGCTTAATAATGCGGTTAAATATACAAATGAGGGCAAGGTTTCCTTTAGCATTAAGAATGAGAGGGTAGCCAAGGATGAGACTGAGCTGACCTTTATCGTGGAGGATACAGGCATAGGCATCAGAAAAGAAAACCTCGAGTCCATTTACGATGTTTTCAGACGGGTAGACATGAGCATCAACGAAAGGGTAGAGGGAACAGGCCTGGGACTTGCCATTACCAAGCAGCTGGTGGATGCCATGGACGGCATAATAACCGTGGACAGTATTTACACTAAGGGCTCAACCTTCACTGTCAAATTAAGACAAAAAATTGCGGACCTTACACCCATGGGAGATGTTATGGCCTATATGGGCGTCAATGCTACCAGGAGAGAGCAGTATGAAAGCCTTTTTGAGGCAGTGGAAGCCAAGGTCCTGGTGGTGGATGATAACCTGACCAACGGTATGATCACCAGAAAGATGCTGGAACCCACAAAAATGGGAGTGGACCTGGCAGGAAGCGGAGAGGAATGTCTGGAAATGACAAAGAGCAGACATTACCACTTGATACTTATGGATCACATGATGCCGGGAATGGACGGAGTAGAGACCATGAAGGCAGTGCGCAGGCAGGCCAACGGACTCTGTAAAAATACGCCTATCATAGCCCTGACGGCCACTTCCGTATCCAATGTTGAAAAATATTACAGGGATCTGGGCTTTGACGGCTATCTTGAGAAGCCCATAGATTCCTTCCTTATGGAGAAGACCATACTCGAGCAGCTGCCTGAAAATACCGTCAGCTACAGGAATGAAAGAAAATATTTTGCCAGTGCCGGCTTTATTAAAACTGCCGGTAAGAGTAGAAAGAGCAAGGTTGCCGTTACCACAGACTGCGTGGCGGAGATACAGGATAGATTCCTGGAAAAATACAATATTGCAGTCATGTATCTGTATATTGAAACGAAAAACGGCCGGTTTGAGGATACTGTGGAG
>R03__coassemble_1097_pt1 | contig 13406 bp, 24 predicted proteins | sample R03__metabat2_low_PE_031 | metagenome-assembled genome bin R03
CCCGATGATAACGACCACCTCGCCCGGCTCTACTGTCAGGTTGAGATTTTTCAAAACCTTCAGTTCACCGAAATCCTTACAAAGATTTTCCGTACGTATAATAGACATTTTTTTACCTCCTACTCGTATACAGAAGCCTTCTTCTCCAGTCGGTTGAACACGAAGGTGAAGAATGCTGTAATGATCAGATAAATGATCATAGCCGGGATATATACCAGCGCTGTTGCCTGTGAGGAGGAGATTGCACGGGTCACCTTGGTCAGGTCAGAGAGACCGATGATGGCAACCAGTGAAGCGTCCTTCAGTACCATAATAAATTCATTGCCTACCGGCGGAATCAGCCGGCGGACTGTCTGGGGAATAATGACAAGACGCATCGTCTGACCATAGGTCATACCAAGTGCCTTGGCCGCCTCATACTGTCCCTTATCGATGGACTGAATACCGGCACGGATATTCTCCGCAAGATACGCGGCAGAATTCAGTGTATACGCGATCATAGCAGCCACGAAGGCGCTCCGGATCGTCAGGGCCGGCGAAAACTGCGGCAGCCCGAAGTAGATAAAGTAGATCTGCATCAGTAAGGGTGTGCCCCTGAAGAAAAAAATGTAAGCGCTGCACGGTTTATTGATGAGCGGATTTTTTGAGATCTTGCCCAGTGCCAGAAAGATACTCAGCACCAGACCTATCGCCACGGAAATCACCGTGATGATTATTGTCATTTTGGTACCGTTCAGCAGCTGCGGCAGCCATAAGATGATCTTGTCCATTGTTTAAACTCCCTTTTTGCTATATCTGCGATTATTCAAACAGATCTGCAGTGACATCGCTGCCGAAGTATTTGACAGCAATTTCTGACAGCTTTCCGTTTTCGTGCAGTTCGTCCAAAGCTTCCTCCAGAGCTGCCTGCAGATCATCGTTGCCCTTCTTTAAGCACATGCAGATTGGTTCCTTGGTATCAGCCTCCCATACAGTCTTGTAGTTAGCAGCCTCATCTCCAAGATAGTAAGCAGCTACAACAGAATCGGTACAAACAGCGTCTACACGGCCGGCCTTGATCTCATCAAACGCGTTGATGACCTTCTCATATTGACGCAGGTCGATATCAGCACCATTTGCAATTTCATCCTGCATAGCGTAGTCAGCGGTGGTCTCCATCTGTACTGCTACGGATTTTCCCTCCAGAGCCTCGAGACCATCAATATCTGAATCGTTCGGGACCACAATGACCGGTGCATTTGCAACATATGTCTTTGAAAGGTTGTAGTTGTTGTTACGGTCCTCTGTCCAGCTGACAGAAGAAAGGATCACGTCATACTTGTCCGTATCTACACCGGCGAAGATGCCGTCCCAGGCGGTATCAACCAGTTCCAGTTCCAGGCCCATCTCATCTGCCAGTGCCTGTGCCAGCTCCATATCGAAGCCGATTGGTGTAGCGCCGTCCTCATCAAAATACTCCATCGGAGGATATCCGATCTCTGTACCTACCATCAGGACACCTTCCTTGATCGTGGTGTAAGAAGCATCGGACTCAGATGTCTCTTCCGCAGTTTCTTCCTCTGTCTCTTCCACTGCTGTCTCCTCAGCCTCGGATGAGCTGGTGCTTTCAGAACCACAACCTGCCAACAGAGCTGTTGCCATACATGTGGTCAGTAATAATGCCATAAGTTTCTTTTTCATAATATTTGCCTCCTTTGCAAAAAAAAACAATGAGCCACTATCGGACCTCATTGTCTGCTCAAGAATAACATCTACTGATGAGCTTGTCAATGCGATAATCTGCATTTTAATCAACAAAAAGGCATGACCTAAGCCACGCCTTTTTATTTTTTCAATTCTTAAACATTTACTGCCTTATGACCCATCGCCATTTGCAGCCGTTTTTTATTTAAGACTTAGACTATACCAGCTCAAGTACGACTTCCATAGCGCCGTCGCCCTTACGCTGACCAATCTTGATGATACGTGTGTAACCACCGTTACGAGATGCATACTTGGGAGCGATCTCATCAAAGAGCTTGTTAGTCATACTGATCTCCTTGGTGTTGCGCTTCTTGCCTGCGTTCTCAGTGGGAACTTCTGTTACAGGTACAAGAGTCTTAAGCATCTGTCTGCGGGCATGCAGTCTGCTGGGAAGATCCTTCTTGATCTGCTTGGTTACTTCATCATATACTGTAACCTTCTTGCCGTCCTTTACTTCCTTAACTCTCTTGCCATCCTTATCCTTGCGGGGTACCTTTGCAGTAACCTCAACCATTTCGAAGTTATCCTTCTCCTTAACAGCCAGAGCAATAAGTCCTTCAGCTATCTTCTGAACTTCCTTTGCCTTAGCTTCTGTGGTAACGATCTTGCCTCTGTAAAGAAGTGCTGTTACCTGGTTGCGAAGAAGTGCTCTTCTCTGATCTGATGTTCTGCCTAACTTTCTGTACTTTGCCATTTTTACTCTCCTTTGCTTCAAGCCACGCTCTTTGGACTTACTGACTTACTATTGAGATGCGGACATGAACTCTTTGGAATTACCACATCCGTAGTTACTTAATTATTCGCCCTGATTTAACTGAAGATTGAGGTCCTTAAGCTTTGCCAGTACTTCCTCAAGGGACTTACGGCCCAGATTTCTTACCTTCATCATCTCATCAGGCGTCTTATTTACAAGCTCCTGTACTGTATTGATGCCTGCTCTCTTTAAGCAGTTGTATGAACGTACAGATAACTCAAGGTCATCTATGCTCATTACCAGTACATTTTCCTTTGTATTTACTTCCTTGACTGTCATGATATCTGTATTCTTTGCATTCTCAGACAGGTCAATGAAAAGATTCAGATGCTCGCTGAGCACCTTTGCTGCCAGACCTACTGCCTCATCAGGAGCAATTGTACCATTGGTATGTACATCAATGGTAAGCTTATCATAGTCTGTTACCTGGCCTACACGTGTGTTTTCAATTGTTACATTGACACGCTCAACAGGTGTATAGATAGAATCGATAGGGATCACACCTATAGGAAGATCCTCGTTCTTATTCTTGTCAGAGCTTACATAACCTCTGCCCTTGGTGATCGTCAGTTCCATGTACAGCTTTCCGCTGGAAAGTGTAGCTATGGTCTGATTAGGGTTCATGATCTCGATATCAGAATCACACTGGATATCGGATGCCTTTACAACACCCTCACCCTCGAAATCGATAATAGCTGTTTTGGGCTCATTCGATTCGGAATTATTCTTGATAGCAAGGCTCTTAATGTTCATTACTATCTCAGTAACATCTTCCTTAACGCCCTCAATTGAGCTGAACTCATGAAGCACACCGTCAATCTTAACCTGACTTACAGCTGCGCCGGGAAGTGAAGAAAGCATTATTCTTCTAAGTGAGTTACCAAGGGTTATACCATAGCCTCTCTCAAGAGGTTCTACTACGAATTTACCGTACTTTCTGTCTTCAGAAATCTCTACTACTTCGATATTTGGTCTTTCAAAATCAAACATTTGTCACCCTCCTTACCTTTGTAAAATGATCACTACGCTGTTTATTACTTAGAATACAACTCGACGATAAGCATCTCGTCTACAGGTACATCAATCATTTCTCTTGAAGGTAAGTTCTTTACTGTGCCCTTTAAGTTCTCAATATCAACATCCATCCATTCAGGTGTGAGACGTCCAGCTGTTACCTCTACGATATCCTTGTATCTCTGAAGTGACTTAGACTTCTCTCTGATCTCGATAACATCACCGGCCTTAATAAGGTATGAAGGGATGTTTACACACTTGCCGTTAACAAGTACATGCTTGTGATCAACAATCTGTCTTGCCTCACGACGTGTACGGGCAAATCCCATACGGAATACTACACTGTCAAGTCTTCTCTCAAGAAGGACCATCAGGTTCTCACCTGTCATACCCTTCATTCTGTCGGCCTTGGCATAGTAGTTTCTGAAAGGCTTCTCAAGTACGCCGTAGATGAATTTAGCCTTCTGCTTCTCACGTAACTGGAGTGCATACTCGCTCTTCTTCTTACCTGCGTTAGCCTTTGTTCTCTTTGATTTCTTGTCATATCCCAAGAATGTAGGATCAAGATCAAGTGATCTACATCTCTTGAGGACTGGTGTACGATCTACTGCCATTTTGTTTTCCTCCTTGTTGTTTACAGCCTAAGCCTTCTTCCAACCTAAATATAATTAATAAAATACGTTCAATAAATAAAACTCAGACACGACGTCTCTTGGGCGGACGGCATCCATTATGAGGTACAGGAGTAACGTCCTTGATTGACAATACGTTAAGGCCTGCTGCCTGAAGTGCTCTGATAGCTGCTTCACGTCCTGAACCGGGTCCCTTAACGAATACGTCTACAGTCTTAAGGCCATGCACAAGTGCTGCCTTTGTAGCAGTCTCTGCTGCCATCTGTGCTGCATAGGGAGTAGATTTCTTTGAACCTCTAAATCCAAGACCACCGGCACTTGCCCAGCTTAAAGCATTACCTTCAGCATCTGTTAATGTAACGATTGTGTTGTTAAAAGATGCCTGGATATGTGCCTGTCCATGTTCAACGTTTTTTCTAACACGCTTCTTTGTTGTCTTCTTTGCAACCTGTTTAGCCATTTTAAACTAACCTACTTTCTTCCTAAATCAATGTGATAATTACTTCTTCTTGTTTGCAACAGTTCTCTTAGGTCCCTTGCAAGTTCTTGCATTTGTCTTGGTCTTCTGACCACGGCAGGGAAGACTCTTACGATGACGGATACCTCTGTAGCATCCGATCTCCTGAAGTCTCTTGATGTTAAGAGCTGTTTCTCTACGAAGATCACCTTCTACCATGTAATCTGCATCGATTACTTCTGCAATAGCCTTAACCTCATCATCAGTTAAGTCTCTTACGCGGGTATCAGGATTTACCTTTGCCTTCTCAAGAATCTTTGTAGCGCTTACACGACCTATACCATAGATATAAGTGAGTCCGATTTCAACTCTTTTGTCTCTAGGTAAGTCTACACCTGAAATACGAGCCATTTTTGTTCCTCCATTTTCTTTTAATAAAACTAATTGATTGGGGAGCGGTCTGTTTCTCCCGGTCGGTATTAACCGACTTTTCCGATACTGTGTTACATTATTCTCGGTATCAAAAAGCAATATCTCGTAGGCTCTACGATCTATTATCTTTAAAGAAATAACGAATAATGCGACAGGATATTATCAACCCTGTCTCTGCTTGTGCTTAGGATTCTCGCAGATGATTCTGACAGATCCCTTTCTCTTAATGACTTTGCACTTTTCACAAATCGGCTTTACTGATGATCTAACCTTCATGTTAAACCCTCCTTTCATTGCCTCTTATAAAAAGACCGTTTTATAGTATATCACCTTAGGTGATTACTTGCAATAAAAATTTTATTTATCTCTCCAGATGATTCTTCCCTTGCTCAGATCATAAGGAGACATTTCCAAAGTAACCTTGTCACCGGGCAGGATACGGATAAAGTTCTGACGAAGCTTACCGCTGATATGGGCCAGTACCTGATGGCCGTTTTCCAGTTCAACCTTGAACATTGTGTTGGGAAGCTTCTCTACAACTGTTCCTTCAATCTCGATTACGTCAGACTTTGACATATAATTTCCTCCAAATAGTTTCTTCTATTATATAAGTGTCAGTATCTCGGGCTCACCATCTGTGATGAGAATCGTATTTTCGTAGTGTGCCGAAGGAAGTCCATCCTCGGTAACCACTGTCCAGTCATCATCCATCCACTCCACATCGGCGCGTCCCATATTGATCATGGGCTCTATGGCCAGTGTCATGCCGGCGCAGAGCTTTGGACCTCTTCTGGTCTGAGCAAAGTTGGGAATCTGGGGATCCTCATGCAGATGAGTTCCTATACCATGTCCCACCAGCTCTCTTACTATTCCGTAGCCATGCTTGGTCGCATGTGCTGCTATTGCATTGGATATATCAAACAGGTAATTGCCTGCCTTGGCCATTTTGACGCCTTCAAAGAAGCACTCCTTAGTCACCCTCATCAGGTCTTCGCATTCTTTGCTGACCTGACCTACTGCAACTGTTCTGGCCATATCGGAATGATATCCCTTCCATATAAGGCCTGCATCCAGGCTTACGATATCACCTTCCTGTATTATCTTATCCTTTCTCGGAATACCATGTACTATTTCTTCATTGACCGATACGCATATGGAAGCCGGATAACCGTTGTAGTCAAGGAAATTGGGAATTCCTCCGCATTCTCTTATGAGCCTGTCTCCTATGTTATTGATATCCATAGTGGACATTCCCGGCTTTACGGCTGCCGCCATCTGATCAAATACCTGACCCAGCTTCTTGCAGCTCTCCCTCATGAGCTCTATCTCTCTTGCAGATTTTATTGAAATAGCCATAGTAAATACCTTCTTTCTATTCGCCGAGTATATTTACTATAGAAGCAAATACATCCTTTGAATCCACTGTACCGTCAACGGTCTTTAAGATGCCCTTATTGGTGTAATACTCAATAAGTGGTTGTGTCTGCTCGTGATATACGCCAAGTCTTTTAAGGACTGTCTCAGGCGCATCATCATCACGAAGTATAAGTTTGCTGCCGCATGTATCGCAGATGCCTTCCTGCTTGGGAGGGATGGCTACAATGTGATAAGTAGCTCCGCAATTCACACAGGCTCTTCTTCCTGACATTCTCTTTACTATGTTCTCATCCGGAACATCTACGTCGATTGCATAATCAACGCTGTCATTTAACTTTGCCAGCTCGCTGTCAAGAACCTCTGCCTGGGGAATGGTTCTGGGGAAACCGTCAAGTACATATCCGTCCTTGCAATCATCCTGTGCTACCCTGTCAAGCAGTATCCTTACTGTCAGCTCATCGGGAACAAGCTTTCCCTCATCCATGTATTTCTTAGCTTCTTTACCAAGCTCTGTACCGCCCTTGATATTGGCTCTGAAGATATCTCCTGTTGAAACATGGGGAATCTTATATTTATCTGCAATCATTTTGGCCTGTGTGCCCTTGCCAGCACCAGGTGCACCTAACATGATAATTTTCATTTTTATATGCCTCTTTACCTTTCTTCATGTATAAACGTGATTTTGGGGACAGTCCTAAAAGTCCTGTCCCGCAAAATACACACTTAATATTTTAGTCATTAAGGAATCCCTTGTAGTTGCGTACCAGCATCTGAGATTCAACCTGCTTAATGGTCTCCAGGATAACACTGACGATAATGATCAGGCTGGTTCCGCCGAAGCTTACGCTGGCACCGAATAAACCATTAAATATGAAAGGCAGTATACCTACTATGGTAAGTCCACAAGCACCGATAAAGATGATGTAGTTAAGTATCTTATTCAGATAATCGCTTGTAGGTCTGCCGGGTCTGATACCGGGAATAAATCCGCCGTTTCTCTTCATGTCATCTGCGACTGTCAGAGGATTGAAGGTGATCGATGTATAGAAATAAGCAAAAAAGATAACCATTGCTATATATGCGATCATACCGATTGTGTACTGAGGCGAATCAAGTTTGCACCAGTAGCTGCTGCTTAAGTATCTGAGCACCTCTGAAACCGTTGATGAAACATTTATCCCAAACAGTGAAATGATCACGCTGGGGAATTCCAATATAGAAGCCGCAAAGATGATCGGGATAACACCTGCTGTGTTAACCTTCAAAGGAATAAAGGTTGACTGTCCGCCGACCATTTTCCTACCCTGCATTTTCTTTGCATACTGTACAGGGATTCTTCTTTCAGCATCGTTCAGGTATATAACCAGCACGATCATGAAAAGTACAATCGCAATGATTATGATAGCTGCAACTGCACCGACGCCCACTGACTTCGCACCTTTTACAAAGGTTGTATAAAGGCTTGAGAAATCCTGAGGCATTCTTGAAATAATGTTGATAACCAGCACTATTGAAATACCGTTACCCACGCCATGTTCTGTAATCTGCTCACCGAACCACATCAATACTGCCGAACCGGCTGTAAGTGTTGCAATGACCATGATTACATTAATAGCATTATACTCTTCCAGTACATTGCTTCTGCCGAAGCCGATAGCCATGGCAGTTGACTCGATCAGAGCCAGGCCAACTGTCACATAACGTGTTATGGAAGCTATCTTCTTTCTGCCTTCCTCGCCTTCCTTGTTCATTTCTTCCAGAGCAGGTATGGCGATTGTCAGCAGCTGCATTATGATTGATGACGTAATGTAAGGTGTTATATTAAGTGCAAACACTGACATGTTCATAAATGAACCACCGGTGAATGCATTGAAGAAACTGAATGAGTCTCCCATTCTCTGTTCCAGCCAGGTAGAAAAATAGCTTCTGTCTACGCCGGGAATGGGCAGCTGTGATCCGAATCTTATGACTACAAGCATCATAAAGGTGTACAGCAGCTTCATTCTGATCTCTTTGACCTTGAAAGCATTAACGAGTGTTTTAAACATTAAATCACCTCTGTTGTTCCACCAAGAGCCTCAATCTTTTCCTTTGCTGTAGCACTGAATGCATTAGCCTTAACGTCAAGCTTCTTAGTTAATTCTCCATTTCCAAGGATCTTTACACCATCTCTTGGATTCTTAATGAGTCCAACTTCCATCATAGTCTCAACTGTGACTGTAGCACCATTATCGAATCTCTCTAACTCGCTTACGTTGATTCCAACGATGTCCTTACTGTTTCTATTTGTAAAGCCACGCTTGGGAAGACGTCTGTATAATGGCATCTGGCCACCTTCGAAACCAATTCTGGGTGCGCCTGAACGAGCCTTCTGGCCCTTATGTCCCTTACCAGCTGTCTTGCCATTGCCTGAACCGTGTCCACGACCTCTTCTAAAATTATCACTGTGCTTAGAACCTTCTGCAGGTCTTAAATTTGATAATTCCATTTTTGTTGACACCTCCTTCTTCTAATATTATGCTTCTTCAACCTTGAGCATATATCCAACCTTACGGATCATACCTCTTGTTGCATCATTGTCAGGTAACATTACTGACTTGTTCATCTTTGTCAGTCCCATAGCCTCGATGGTTGCCTTGTTCTTAGGTACTGCACCGATAGGAGACTTAACCAAAGTAATCTTTAACATCTTATCTGCCATGTCAATAATCCTCCTAAGCTAAGATTTCTTCTACTGACTTACCACGCTTCTTAGCAACCTCTTCAGGGCTCTTAACCTCTGAAAGACCGTTGATTGTAGCAAGTACTACGTTCTGCTTATTGTTAGAGCCAAGTGACTTGGTACGGATGTTCTTAACACCTGCAAGCTCACAAGCAATACGTGCAGGACCACCGGCGATGATACCTGTACCTTCGGGAGCTCTCTTCAGCAGTACTGTAGCTGAACCAAATTTTCCTAAATAATCATGTGCTATTGAGTTATTCTCATCAAGAGCAACTGTTACGATATTCTTGACAGCATCTTCCTTTCCCTTGCGGATAGCTTCGGGAATTTCGATTGCCTTACCAAGACCTACACCTACGTGACCATTGCCATCACCTACAACAACAAGTGCTGTAAATCTCATGTTACGGCCACCCTTGGTTGTCTTTGTAACACGCTTGATGGTAACAACCTTTTCAGTTAACTCCATGTTTGATGTATCTATGAGAGTACGTTTCATGTGTTTATCTTTCTCCCTTTCCTAGAATTCCAGACCAGCTTCTCTGGCTGCATCTGCTAATGCCTGAACTTTGCCCTGGTATATAAAGCCGCCTCTGTCAAAGACTACAGTCTTAATGCCCTTATCCATTGCACGCTTAGCAATAGTTGTTCCCAAATATGCTGCTGCATCAACGTTATTGGTCTTCTCCAGTTCCTTCTTGATGTCCTTCTCTGTTGTAGAAGCACTAACTAAAGTTTTGCCAACTGTATCGTCAATAATTTGAGCATACATATGATTATTGCTTCTGAATACCGCTAAACGTGGTCTCTCAGCTGTGCCACTGAAACGGTTACGTGTCTTCATGTGCTTCTTCACACGAACTTCCTGTCTTGATTTCTTACTAACCATTGTTTACTCTCCTTATATTACTTCTTACCAGTCTTACCAACTTTACGTCTGATTGTCTCATCAGCATACTTGATACCCTTGCCCTTGTAAGGCTCAGGTCTTCTCTTGTCTCTGATCTCAGCTGCGAATTGGCCAACCTTTTCTTTATCAATACCCTTTACGATAATGATATTCTGTCCGTCGAGTACTGTCTCAATACCTTCGGGATCGATCATCTCTACAGGATGTGAATATCCAAGAGATAATGTAAGCTTGTTGCCTGACTTTGCTGCCCTGTAACCTACACCGTTAACCTCAAGCTTCTTCTCGTAGCCCTGAGTTACACCAACAACCATGTTGTTGATCAGTGTTCTTGTAAGTCCATGAAGGGACTTCATCTTCTTAAGATCGTTGGGTCTGCTTACTGTTACTGTAGCACCCTCAACCTTGATCTCCATCTCTGCAGGTAACACTCTTTCCAGTGTACCCTTGGGACCCTTTACAGTCACTTTGTTATTTTCTGCTACATCTACTGTTACACCAGCAGGTATAGCGATTGGCATTCTTCCTATACGTGACATGCCCGTACCTCCTTACCAAACAAATGCAAGTACCTCTCCGCCTACGCCGAGCTTTCTTGCTTCCTTATCTGTTATTACACCCTGGTTTGTGGATATGATGGCAATACCAAGACCGCCAAGTACCTTGGGCAGTTCTTCCTTGCTGGCATATACACGAAGACCGGGCTTAGATATTCTCTTAATACCAGAGATAATCTTTTCATTCTTGTTTGCACCATACTTAAGTGTAAGGCGCATTGTCTTGAAACTGCCTTCTTCAATAATGTCATACTTTGCGATATATCCTTCATCAACAAGAATATCGGCGATTGCCAACTTCATCTTTGATGCGGGAACATCAACTGTATCATGCTTTGCAGTATTTGCATTACGGATTCTTGTAAGCATATCTGCAATAGGATCGCTCATTGTCATGATTTATTTTTCCTCCTTACCAGCTAGATTTCTTAACGCCAGGAATCTGGCCCTTGTATGCTAACTCACGGAAGCAGATTCTGCAGATTCCGTATTTTCTTAACACTGAATGTGGACGACCACAGATTTTGCAACGTGTATAAGCTCTTGTAGAGAACTTAGGCTTGCGCTGCTGCTTTATCTTCATTGCTGTCTTAGCCATGAAATTTTCCTCCTTATAATGAACTGGTTAACTATTTCTCGAAAGGCATATTGAACTCTTTAAGAAGTTCATAAGCCTCCTCGTCTGTTTTTGCTGTTGTAACAAAGATGATGTCCATACCTCTTACCTTATCGACCTTATCATACTCGATCTCAGGGAAGATGATCTGCTCTTTGATACCCAAAGCATAGTTACCTCTGCCATCAAAAGAATTGGCGCTTACGCCTCTGAAGTCACGTACACGGGGAAGTGCAAGATTTACAAGTCTGTCAAGGAACTCATACATCTTCTCACCACGAAGTGTTACCTTGCATCCGATAGGCATGCCTTCACGAATCTTGAAGTTAGCGATTGAATTCTTAGCCTTTGTAAGGATGGCCTTCTGACCTGTTATAGTCTCTAAATCTTTAACTGCAGCTTCAAGGATCTTGGCGTTTTCCTTAGCTTCGCCAACACCCATGTTGACAACGATCTTGTCAAGCTTGGGAACCTGCATAACGTTTGTATAACCGAATTTCTTGGTCAAATTCTCAACGATTGTATCGTTATATAAATCTTTAAGTCTGCTCACTTAATGTTTCCTCCTTCCTGTATTAGTCGATTACGTCACCGGTCTTCTTTGCAACTCTTACCTTCTTGTCGCCATCCATCTTGAAGCCGACTCTTGTTGCCTGACCCTTGTGAACATACATTACGTTGGAAGCATCAATGGGAGCTTCTTTCTCAACGATACCGCCGTTCTGATTTGCCATAGAAGGCTTCTCATGCTTCTTGATCTTGTTGATACCCTCTACTACAACCTTGTTATTCTTGGGATCTACTGAGATTACCTTGCCTGTAGCGTCCTTATCCTTGCCGGCTATAACCTTTACTGTGTCACCCTTCTTAATCTTTAATGTTGCCACGATGCACCTCCTATAATACTTCCGGAGCAAGTGATACGATCTTCATGAACTGCTTTTCACGAAGCTCTCTTGCTACGGGCCCAAATATACGTGTTCCTCTCGGAGTCTTATCGTCTTTAATGATAACTGCAGCATTCTCATCGAATCTGATGTATGAGCCGTCCTTACGACGAGCGCCCTTTACTGTTCTTACTACAACAGCCTTTACTACATCACCTTTCTTTACAACACCGCCGGGTGTTGCATCTTTAACGGAAGCTACGATTACATCGCCAATGTTTGCATATCTTCTTGTAGAACCGCCCATAACTCTGATGCAAAGTAACTCTTTAGCACCTGTGTTATCAGCGCACTTAAGTCTGCTTTCCTGCTGAATCATGCTTATTCTCCTTCCAATCTTGATCTTTGGATCAATCTTATTTATCTTGCTTTTTCAACGATTTCGACAAGTCTCCATCTCTTATCCTTAGAGATAGGCTTTGTCTCCATAACCTTTACTGTATCACCAATGTTGCACTCATTATTCTCATCATGAGCCTTCAGCTTATATGTCTTCTTAACGATTTTTCCGTAAAGAGGATGCTTAACATTGTCTACGATGGCAACTGTGATAGTCTTGTCCATCTTGTTGCTGACAACTTTACCGATACGTACTTTTCTTAAATTTCTTTCCACGGTTGATCTCCTTTCCAAATCAATTAAGCTTCATTAGCTTTCTTAGTCATAACTGTCTGAATTCTTGCAATGTTCTTACGAACTTCCTTAATTCTAGCTGTGTTGTCTAATTGATTTGTGGCATTCTGGAATCTCAAATTGAAAAGTTCCTTCTTAGCAGCAACTAATTCATTAGTTAATTCTGCAGCTGTCTTGCTGTTTAAATCTTCTACATACTTATTAGTTTTCATCTGACACACCGCCTTCCAGATCTGCTTTTGAAGCGATCTTACATTTACATGGGCGCTTGTGCATAGCAAGACGAAGAGCTTCCTTTGCAACATCCTCGGATACGCCGCCGATCTCAAACATAACACGGCCGGGCTTTACAACTGCTACCCAACGGTCAACTGCACCTTTTCCGGAACCCATACGTGTTCCAAGAGGCTTAACTGTTACAGGCTTGTCAGGGAAGATCTTGATCCATACCTTACCACCACGCTTTGTATAACGTGTCATGGCGATACGGGCTGCTTCTATCTGATTTGCTCTGATCCAACATGGCTCCATGGCAACAAGACCATATTCGCCATTGCTTATTACGTTTCCACGAAGCGCCTTACCAGCCATGCTACCACGGAACTGCTT
>R03__coassemble_1125_pt1 | contig 13143 bp, 8 predicted proteins | sample R03__metabat2_low_PE_031 | metagenome-assembled genome bin R03
TCACCCCCACCGGACGTTATCCGGCATCCTGCCCTGTGAAGCCCGGACTTTCCTCGTTGGTTTATAGCCCACCGCGATCATCCGTCCTGCTTGTTTTTAACTGATTAAACATTAAATATACTACCACCTACAAATTCTCTTGCAAGTGAATTTATTGGAATTTTATCAGAAGGAATGCTGATAAAATAATTTAAGAACTTAAGAAGCCTCTGGGCCTCCAGATATTCCGGATCACCCACTTCAATACCGTACAAAAGGGGTTCCGCATACAGCTTAAGGGCTGCCAGCTCGTATATAAGGATGGAGTTGAACATCACATCGGCGCTCTCCTGATAGGGGAATATGTTTTCTTCCTCTCCCCGTCTTACACTGGGCCACATGGCTATTGTCTTTTTGGCCTGGGTACCACGGGTACGGGCATCCCTTACCATACGTCTGAGCAGTCTTCCATCCGTGGTCGGTATACGGTTGTGCCCGTCTACATTAAGACAGGTCAGCGCGCTGATATATATCTTGAACTTACTCTGTGCAGGAAGTGCATAGCTCATCTTGTCATTAAGTCCATGTATGCCTTCAATAACAAGTATATCATCCTCTTCAAGCTGCATGTGCTTGCCGTTGTATTCCCTGTGACCGGTCTTGAAATTGAAGGTGGGAAGAGCAACGTCCTTACCCTCAAGCAGGGCTACCATGTCCTTATTAAACTGCTCCACATCTATAGCCTCAAGGCATTCGAAATTATAATCCCCGTTTTCATCAAGAGGTGTATCCTCTCTATTGACAAAATAGTCATCCACAGGAATGGGATGGGGCTTAAGTCCGTGGGTCCTTAACTGCACTGAGAGCCTGTGGGAAAAGCTGGTCTTTCCCGAAGAGGAAGGCCCTGCTATCATAACAAATTTAACGCCCTTGCGCGAGGCTATTTCACTTGCTATCTCACCGATACGTCTCTCCTGCAGTGCCTCCTGCACAAGTATCATATCCTCCATCTGTCCATCACAGATCTTGCGATTAAGCTCGCCAACTGTGGTGATTCCCATATTTTCTCCCCACAAAGTGGACTGATACATACTCTTAAAGAGCTTCTCCCTGGGTTCAAAGGTTGCTAAGGATAAGGGATTATTTATGTCAGGCAAAAGAAGCAAAAAGCCCGATTCGTAGCGCATAACGATGGAAGCCTTGACATAGCCCGTTGAAGGCAGCATATATCCGTAAAAATAATCATAATAATCCTGAAGCTTGTAAACATTCACACTGGAGCTCATACGGTATTTGAAAAGATCCACCTTGTCGTCCATTCCCTGTCCGGCGAAAATCTCCATAGCTTCTCTTGTATGATAGGTTTCCTTGACAATGGGAAGATTGGCTTTAACAATTTCCTCCATGCGCTGATTTACATGCTCGATAAGATCATCTGTTACCTTATAATCAGACTGGGGCGTACAGTATAAACCATTACCGATTGCAAATTCAACCTTAACCTTTGCCTTATCCACAGCCCCCATCACATCAGCCAAAGCCTTGACAAAGATCATTATGGCGGTTCTTTCATAGGTCTTGTGTCCAATATTCTGATCAAGAAGGACAAATTCCAGCTTTGCGTCCTTGGTAACCGTCCTGTTGAGTTCCTTGATCTTTCCGTTTTCGATCACCAGTGCTATGAGATTGCCATAACGCTCCTGATATTCATCCGCGATTTTTTCAAAGCTTGTGCCGCAGGCATATTCCTTTGTTTCATCATATATTGTAATTTTTGCCATAAACCCTCCAATCTTACCAGTTGTTTAAGGTATCCCCAATTTCCTTAGTTGCTTCTTCCAGGGTATTAAGCCGCTCAAGGGAGCTGAAGCTTATGACTTCCCCATCATCTCTTAGATTGACTATGTCAGATTTGACAGCCGAATACTGGTCGTATTTATAATCCAGATAATTCTTTAAACCGGGATTTTTGTCCCTTAAAAGCAGGGGGCCGTATTCATTTTCAAAGGGGGTATATTCAACAGCCACTCCTGTATATCTGCAGCCAATGACCGTGTAATATTTGCCTTCCTCGAATACCATATCCTCCCTGTCGATCTCAAACCCATTTGTACTTATGTACTCTCTTACAATGTCAATGTCCGACTGAGGTGAAAGCACCAGGTATTTAAGGTTTTTAAAGACTTCCGGGGATTCAACCAATATCTTGACAATGAGTCTTCCGCCCATACCGGCGATGATGGCCGCGTCCGTCTCCCCCATTTTGAGATTTTTGGCGCCATCTGACTGCCTTGTCTCGATCAATCCGTTTAATCCGTATTCGTTTATATGTTCCCGGGCCCTTATAAGCGGACCCTCGTTGATATCCATTGCAATACATTTCACAGCCGAAAGTTCTTTGACCAGATAAATGGATACGAACCCATGATCGCAGCCGATATCAGCCACGCTCATGGACTCGGGAACCATCTGTGCAATGGTTTTCATTCTTTTGCTTACAGGTACCATTAATCCAGATAATCCTTTAATTTGCGGGATCTTGATGGATGGCGAAGCTTTCTTAAAGCCTTGGCTTCTATCTGCCTGATCCTTTCCCTTGTTACATTAAAGTCCTTACCCACCTCTTCAAGGGTGCGGGCTCTTCCGTCATCAAGACCGAATCTCAGTCGAAGAACCTTCTGTTCCCTCTCCGTAAGTGTTCCCAGTACTTCCAAAAGCTGCTCCTTCAGCAGGGTAAAGGCTGCTGCATCCGCCGGAACGGGAATATTGTCATCAGGGATAAAGTCTCCCAGGTGGCTGTCTTCCTCTTCACCAATAGGTGTCTCAAGGCTGACGGGCTCCTGACTGATCTTAAGTATCTCCCTGACCCTTTCAACAGGCATGTTCATGACCTCAGCGGTTTCCTCAGGGGTAGGTTCACGGCCTAATTCCTGAAGCAGCTGTCTCTGAACCCTGATAAGCTTGTTGATGGTTTCAACCATATGAACAGGTATACGAATGGTCCTTGCCTGATCGGCAATTGCTCTTGTGATAGCCTGTCTGATCCACCAGGTAGCATAGGTAGAGAATTTGTAGCCCTTTCTGTAATCGAATTTTTCAACGGCCTTAATAAGTCCCAAATTTCCTTCCTGGATAAGGTCCAAAAAGAGCATTCCTCTGCCCACATATCTCTTGGCAATGGATACAACAAGTCTTAAGTTGGCCTCAGCCAGCTTTTTCTTTGCTTCCTCATCGCCTTCTTCCATACGCTTGGCAAGCTCAATCTCCTCTTCGGCTGAAAGCAGGGGCACCTTGCCTATTTCCTTTAAGTACATCCTGACGGGATCCTCTATACTGATGCCATCGGGCACGGACAGATCGATGTTCTCCACATCCACCTCATCCTCTTCTGTCAGTACGATATCCTCATCATCTACCAGATCGTCCAGTCCATCGTCCGCTTCATTGGTTTCAGAGGGCTCAACTATCTCCTGTACATCCAGCAGTTCTATTACCTTGTCAAACTGCTCCTCATCCAGATTAAATTCCGCGAAGGTATCCTGCACCTCCGTGTAATCCACCAGATTATCCTTTTTCTTACCGGCTTCCACGAGAGCCTTTACTTTCTCGTCGAATTTTGCCTGCATTGCTTCGTCCATTAGTTCCTCCTTTATTCTTACCCGCATTTTTGCGGATTGAATTCTTAATCTATGCTGATCCTTGTCTTTTTCAAGGTCTCAAGCTGCTGTTTACCCTTTATCAGCCTGTCTATGGCCGTAACATCCTGGGAATAAAATTCAAAGCTGTTGTTTTTCACCTTAAGTACTATATCATTAAAGGCTTTTTCAAGATCCGTCCTTGAAGTCATATCAAGGGGTGTTCCATCCAGGCCTGTCAGCTTCGTGTTAAAGAGAGCAGCCACTTCCTTTTGCTGTTCTTCATCTTCAAACCGGCTGACCAAAGTCACCGCCTCAAAATTACCCTCTCTTATACCCGAGAACAGCTGACCTGCCACCTCCCTGTAAAGGGGCTTTGTAAAATCCTCTTCGCTTATATAGCTTTCAATCTTGCCAAGAAGCTTTGGATTTTCGCTTAACCAGGTAAGAAGCAGTTTCTGGGCCTGCTCATTGCCATCGACCCTGGTCCTTTGCGGTGAGGCCTGTTTGGGCCTTTCGTAAGGCTTGGCCAGACCTGTCTGTCCCGCATACTTAAGGACCATGTCCTTCATGCCTTCCAAAGAGAGATTGTATTTGGGACATACGGCCTCAAGATAATTGGTCCTTTCGATCTCATCGGGAAATTCGCACAATTTGGCAGCTACATCCCTGCAAAATTGTGTTTTCTCGTCAGGCTTTTTTAAGTCATATTTTGCGGCCAGTACTTCAATCTCGAAATAGAAGCTGTTAATGGCATTGTCTATACGTTCCTGCATTTTTTCAGGTCCCAGATTTTTGAGGAATTCATCGGGATCCTTGTAGGGAGACATGTCCATTACCTTCGCCGGTATGCCTACTTCCTTCAATATGCCTATGGCTCTGAGCTTGGCCTTGGTACCGGCTTCATCACTGTCAAAGGACAGGATGACCGAATTTACAAATCTTTTGATGAGTCCGGCCTGTCCAGTGGTAAAGGCTGTACCTAAGGAAGCCACAGCCTCCGTGAAGCCCGCCTGATGCATGGATATTACATCCATATAGCCTTCCACCAGTATAAGGTAATCCTTCTTGCTTGAGCGGGCAAAATTAAGCCCGTAAAGATTTCTGCTCTTATCAAAAACAGGAGTATCAGGAGAATTAAGATATTTGGGTTCTCCCTCTCCCATTACCCGGCCTCCGAAGCCTATAACCCGGTGATTGGCATCCTGTATAGGGAACATGACCCTGTTCCAGAACTTGTCATGAGTTCCCCGCAGTTCATCCCTGCTTGCCAGTCCCGCCATGATGATCATATCATCCTTATAGCCCTTGCTTCGCAGATATTTGACCAGGTCATCCGCATATACGTCGGAATAACCCAGGGCAAAGTGTTTCATGGTATCCTCGGAAAGCTGTCTCTTTCTGATATACTCCATGCCCTTCTGACCTCTTTGCTGTCTTAAGAGCACATAAAAATAATTGGCCGCCTCTTTATTGATCTCCAGCAGCTGGGCCTTCTGTCCGGCCTGTTTTTTCTGCTCCTCGCTTAGCTCAACCTCAGGCAGCTTGACCCCTGCCCTGTCGGCCAGCTTTTGTATGGCCTCAACAAAGGTATCATTTTCGTATTTCATAAGAAAGGTATATACATTCCCCGCTGCACCGCAGCCAAAGCAGTAATACATCTGCTTGCTTTGGGAAACACTAAAGGACCCTGTCTTCTCATTGTGGAAGGGACAAAGGCCGAAATAACTGGAACCCTTCTTGTTAAGTCTCACATACCCTGAAATAATATCCACTATGTCATTTTTGCTTCTTACTTCTTCTACTATTTCCTCGGGGTAATACATCCGATACTCCTTCTATATCTGCCAGGATTTGGGAATAAACAATTCCTCATAAAGGGAAATAGCATATCTGTCGGACATGGCTCCCACATAATCACATACTATCCTCTCCTTGGCTTCACCCTTATTAAGAAGCCCCAAAAGTTCAGCCGGCAGAAGGTCGATATGATTCAGGTAATAGGTATAGAGTGTCTTCATAAGTGTCTCTGCCTTTCCCTCCTCTGCCTTGGCCTCAGGATTTTTATATACATTTTCAAACATAAAGGCTCTCAGCTGCTTCATGGCCTCGGCCACCGGCTCAGACTGCCTTATGTCGTCAGTTCCGTAGCTGGTTGATACTATGTCATGTATGAAATGGTCCAGCCTCTCCCCTGTGGTATAACCAATGACCTCCCTGATGCTCATAGGCACATCAGCTTCCGTAAGTATGCCTGCCCTGATGGCATCATCCATATCATGGTGAATATAGGCTATCTTGTCTGAAAGTCTTACTATCTTGCCCTCTAAGGTCCCGGGATTACCACTGGTCTGATGGTTGAGTATACCGTCTCTTACCTCCCAGGTAAGATTGAGTCCCTGGCCGTCTTTTTCCAGCACGTCTACCGTCCTTAAGCTTTGCACATGATGCTCAAAGCCCAGTGGACAGACCTCATTGAGCGCCCTCTCCCCCGCATGTCCAAAGGGAGTATGCCCCAGGTCATGTCCCAGGGCTATGGCCTCCACCAGATCCTCATTAAGCTTCAGCGCTTTGGCTATGGTTCTGGCATTCTGGCTCACCTCCAGGGTATGAGTCAGTCTGGTCCTGTAATGGTCACCCTCAGGCGTTAAAAAAACCTGGGTCTTGTCCTTGAGTCTTCTGAAGGATTTACTGTGTAAGATCCTGTCTCTGTCTCTTTGAAAAACAGGTCTTATATCGCACTGTTCTTCTTCTCTGGCTCTTCCCCGGGTATTGATGCTTAAGGTCGCATATGGACTTAAGGTTAATTTTTCATTCTCTTCAAGTGATTCTCTTATGTTCATAAAATAAATATTCAAGGCCCAAAGCCGATTTCCTTTTTTTATTTTCAATTTTTATCAAAATCCTTGACACATGGGACGATTTCGTTGATTTTTCACACAAGTGTGGCTATAATAGATAAGATTGCGTAAAAATGTATAAAAATAAGAAGGTTTTATTATGAATCACACTTTAGGTATCGATATTGGTTCCACCACTGTAAAGGTAGCCATTTTAGACGAATCAAACAAACTGATTTTCTCGGATTATCAGAGACATTTTGCCAATATAAAGGAAACTTTAGGTGCCCTTATAAAGGAGGCCTATGATGAATTAGGTGACCTAAAGGTCATGCCCATGATCACCGGCTCCGGAGGTCTTACCCTGGCCAATCATCTGGGTATACCATTTACCCAGGAAGTCATAGCGGTATCGAGCGCCCTGCAGCTGCTTGCCCCCCAGACAGACGTAGCCATAGAGCTTGGCGGTGAAGATGCCAAGATCATATATTTTGATAACGGTAATGTGGAGCAGCGTATGAACGGCATCTGTGCCGGCGGTACCGGCTCCTTTATCGACCAGATGGCTGCCCTTATACAGACAGATGCCACAGGTCTTAATGAATATGCCAAGAACTATAATATGCTGTATACCATTGCGGCAAGGTGCGGTGTTTTTGCCAAGACCGATATACAGCCCCTTATCAATGACGGAGCCACCAGGGAAGACCTGAGTGCCTCTATCTTTCAGGCCGTTGTCAACCAGACCATTTCAGGACTTGCCTGCGGTAAGCCCATTAGGGGCCATGTGGCCTTCTTAGGCGGTCCTCTCCACTTTTTGTCCGAACTCAAGGCTGCCTTTATCAGGACCCTGAAATTAGATGATGAACACATTATAGACCTTGATAATTCACACCTTTTCGCTGCCATGGGCTCTGCCTTAAATGCCGATGACAAGGTATCCATGAATCTGAGCGATCTTGTGGCCAAATTAAGCGGTGACATCCATATGGAGTTTGAAGTAGAGAGAATGGAGCCTCTGTTTAAGGATGAGGCTGATTATAAAGCTTTTACAGACAGACATGACCGTGCCCAGGTAAAGAAGAAGGATCTTAAGACCTATAAGGGCAACTGCTATCTGGGCATTGATGCCGGCTCTACTACCACCAAGATTGCAATTGTCGGTGAAGAAGGCGATCTGCTTTATTCCTTCTACAGCAACAACAACGGTTCTCCCCTTCAGACAGCCATAGATGCCATTATTGATATTTACAAGGTCCTGCCCCGTGACGCTCACATAGTAAGAAGCTGCTCCACAGGCTACGGCGAGGCCCTTATGAAGTCCGCTTTCCTTCTGGATGACGGTGAGGTTGAAACAGTAGCCCACTACTATGCTGCGGCCTTCTTCAAGCCGGATGTGGACTGTATCCTTGACATAGGCGGTCAGGATATGAAGTGCATCAAGATAAAGAATCAGACTGTAGACAGCGTTCAGCTTAATGAAGCCTGTTCCTCAGGCTGCGGTTCCTTCATTGAGAATTTTGCTGAATCCTTAAGCTACAGCGTTGCGGATTTTGCCAGGGAAGCGCTCTTTGCTCCCCATCCCATTGATCTGGGCACCCGCTGTACAGTATTTATGAATTCCAAGGTAAAGCAGGCTCAGAAGGAAGGAGCCTCAGTTGCGGATATCAGTGCCGGTCTGGCCTATTCCGTTATTAAAAATGCCCTATTTAAGGTCATCAAGGTGTCCGACGCTTCAGAGCTTGGCAAAAATATTGTGGTACAGGGCGGCACCTTCTATAACAATGCCGTATTAAGAAGCTTTGAGCGTATTGCAAACTGTGAGGCCATCAGACCCGATATTGCGGGTATAATGGGCGCCTTCGGTGCAGCTCTTATTGCAAGGGAGCGCTTTGAAGAGGGTTACCTTACCACCATGCTGGATCTTAAGGCCATCGAGGAATTCAGCTTTGAAACAAGCATGGCCAAGTGCAAGGGCTGTACCAACAACTGCAGACTGACCATCAACCGCTTCAGCGGAGGCAGGCAGTTCATCAGCGGCAACCGCTGTGAAAAGGGTATCGGCAAGGAAAAGAACAAGGATAACATCCCCAATCTTTTTGAATATAAGCTCAAAAGATATTTTGATTACGAGCCTCTTGACGCCGACAAGGCTTTTAGGGGCACTGTGGGTATTCCCAGAGTCTTAAATATGTATGAGAACTATCCCTTCTGGTATACTTTCTTTACCACACTGGGCTTTCGGGTCGTTCTTTCACCGGTTTCAAACCGAAAGATATACGAGCTTGGTATTGAATCCATTCCTTCGGAAAGTGAATGTTATCCTGCCAAGCTGGCTCACGGTCATATAATGTGGCTCATTAACCAGAAGGTGGATTTCATTTTCTATCCTGCCCTTTTCTATGAGAGAAAAGAGGTGGAGGATGCCAATAACCACTACAACTGCCCTATTGTAACCTCCTATTCGGAAAATATAAAAAATAATGTGGAGGAAATAGGCCGGGGTGAAATGATTCTCCGCAATCCTTTTATGTCCTTCAGGGACCCTGAGACCATAGCCACGGCCCTCATTAAGGAATTCAAAGAAATAGAAGCCCCCGATGTGACCAATGCGGTGTATGCTGCCTGGAGAGAACTTGAATGTGCCAGAGAGGATATGCGAAAGAAGGGTGAAGAAACCCTTAAATACATTAACGACAATGATATGCAGGGCATTGTCCTGGCAGGACGTCCCTATCATATTGATCCCGAGATCAACCACGGTATACCCGAGCTGATCACCAGCTATGGAATAGCAGTACTGACAGAGGACTCAGTGTCTCACCTGGGTCATAATGAGAGACCTCTTATAGTCATGGACCAGTGGATGTACCATTCCAGACTCTACGCAGCCGCTGCTTTCGTCAAAACCACTGAAAATATAGATCTTATCCAGCTGAATTCCTTCGGCTGCGGTCTTGACGCCGTGACCACCGACCAGGTAAATGACATCTTATCCGGTTCAGACAAGATCTACACCTGTTTAAAGATTGATGAAGTAAATAACTTAGGGGCCGCCCGTATCAGGGTCAGATCCCTAATAAGCGCCCTCAATGTCAGAAAGCGCATGAACAAGCAGCGCACCATACGTCCCGCAAGCATTGAAAAGGTGGAATTTACCGAAGAAATGCGCAAGGACGGCTATACCATCATCATGCCTCAGATGTCGCCTATACATTTTGATATTTTAGGACCTGCCATGGCCGCCTGCGGCTATAATCTTGAGATCCTCGGCACCAATACCAGGACCTCTATTGACTATGGTCTTAAATATGTAAATAATGACGCCTGCTATCCTTCACTGCTGGTGGTAGGCCAGCTGATGGAGGCCCTTTTCTCAGGCAAATACGATCTGCATAAGACAGCACTTATCATCACCCAGACCGGTGGTGGATGCCGTGCTACCAATTATATCGGCTTTATAAGAAGAGCCCTGCGCAAGGCAAATATGGAATACATCCCGGTCATTTCCTTAAACCTGGGCGGCATCGAGACCAACTCGGGCTTCCATATGAATATGGAGCTTTTGGTCAGGGCAGCCTTCGGTGCTGTACTCGGCGATGTCTTCCAGAAGGTTGTATACCGTATGCGTCCCTACGAGATCACTCCGGGAAGTGTGGATGCCATGCATGAAAAATGGAAGGCTGAGTGCATCAGATTCGTGTCTTCAAAGCATCCTACCATAGGCGGAATGGAAAGACTGGCCAAGGCCATCATAACTGATTTTGATTCCATACCCATAGATGAGGAAATGAAAAAGCCCAGGGTGGGTATAGTAGGAGAAATACTGGTCAAGTACTCTCCTGCCGGCAATAACAGACTGGTAGAGCTGTTGGAAAAAGAGGGAGCAGAGGCTGTCGTACCCGAACTTATGGGCTTTATGCTCTACGCCTTTTATAATCAAATATATAAGCATGAGCATTTCGATACCGGCTATAAGGGTGCTCTTGTCAGCAAAATGGGAATCAGGCTGATCGAGTGGCTTACCGCACCCATTAATAAAGCCTATAAAAAGAGCAAGCATTTTGAACCTGCCGCTCCCATCATTGATCTGGTCCATTATGCTGAAGATTATGTATCCATCGGTAATCAGACCGGTGAAGGCTGGTTTTTGGTCGGAGAAATGGTGGAACTCATCCACAACGGTGCTCCCAATATTGTATGTACCCAGCCCTTCGGCTGTCTGCCCAACCACATTGTGGGTAAGGGCGTCATCAAAGAACTGAGGCGCACACATCCCGAGGCCAATATCGTTGCCATTGACTATGATCCCGGTGCCAGCGAGGTTAACCAGCTCAACCGTATCAAGCTTATGCTCTCCAGCGCCATCAAGAAGATGAAGTAGGCCCTACTATGGACAGCAGACTTCAGGTTTATAATGTAAATAACGAAAACAGGCTTAAGAATATATATGCGCCTGCGGAGGGACTTTTTATTGCTGAAAGTCCCAATGTCATAGAAAGAGCCCTGGATGCGGGCTATGAAGCCGAATCCTTCCTGGTCGAAGAAAAATATCTTAAGGGTCCGCAAAAAAGCCTTTTGGAAAGATGTCCCGAGGCTGACGTGTTTACCATTACCCCACAGATGATGGAAAGCATCACAGGTTATGCCATGACCAGAGGTATGCTTTCTGCCATGAGAAGGAAGCCCCTTCCCTCCAGGGATGAGGTGATTGAGAAAGCACGCCGCATAGTAATACTGGAAAATGTTATGAACCCCACAAATCTCGGTGCCATAATACGCAGCGCAGCCGCACTTAATATTGATGCGCTCCTGCTGACTCACGGCTGCTGTGATCCCCTTTACAGGCGGTCAATAAGAGTCAGTATGGGAAATGTTTTTATGCTGCCCTGGACATATCTGGATGATAAAAGTGACCATTGGATTGACACAGATGGAAAAAAATTAAAAGATAAGGGCTATAGACTGCTGTCTATGGCCCTTAGAAATGATACCGTGGATATTGCTTCACCCTTGCTCAAAAACGAAGAAAAACTGGCAATAATCATGGGAACTGAAGGCATGGGCTTAAGTGACTATACCATCAGTCACAGTGATTATACTGTAAAAATCCCCATGTCTCACAATGTGGACTCACTGAATGTTGCCGCCGCAAGCGCAATTGCCTTTTATGAACTCACACGCTGATACTAATATTGTTTTTTCAGTTCATCAGCTACTGAAGTATCTGCGCAGGTACTGCTTACATAGATTCTTTCGCTGTCCATGGAGCAGGCCAGTATATTAGTGGAAAAATCACAGGCAACAAATATATTCGCTTCCTTCTTCATGATCATACCCATAATAGCATCAACGCTCATCTTTTCACTCTCCGGCAAAAGGTTGTATATTGCCTGAGCATCTCTTACTTTAGCTTCTCTTATCCTCATAATTTTACCCCAACTTTCTTACTCGTCACTGTCATCATCCGAATCATCACTGCTGTCATCATCGCTGCTGTCATCATCCGAAGAGCTGTCGTCACTGTAGTCTTCGTCACTTGAAGTGTCTGTTGTGGTGACCGTGGAAGATGACGAACCGCCTGTCACCCATCTGTAGAAGAATGCATGATTGCCTATCATGGTATACTCGCTGATATTATAATAATCAGCATAATACTTTGTCATAAAGAAGAGGTAATCACCCACTCTGGCTCCATCCAATACCTCCTGTGCAGCCTGCAGACAGGTACTGTTAGGTCCGTTTTCCATAATAAGGCTGACCTTGCCGGATCTGTAGGATGCAAACTGCATATTCTGGGTTATAACTCCCACAATGGTATTGGGAAATGCAGAACTTTTAACCCTGTTCATAATGACCGATCCCACGGCCAGTTTGCCCGTATAGGATTCACCGCCTGCCTCAGCCTGTATGGTAGCAGCAAGCCATATCAGCTCCGAATCATCCGCGGTATATGCACCCGAGGTATCCTCATGCTGCAGGGCAAGTCTTTCGGCCATTTTTTCAGCCAACTGAGCCTGAGCTGACGCTGTCTGACTTTCCAGATTCTTCATCTTCGTATCCAGTTCGGCAAGCTGGGTATCGTAGGCTGCCATCTTGCTCTTTTCACTGGTCAGCTCACCATTGGTTTCATTGAGCTCACTTCTTACGGAATCCGTAAGACTGGCAAGGGAATTATATTTCTCATCCAGAATGGCCTGATATTCATCAAGCTCGGCCTGCTTCTCTTCCACCTCTGCCTTTTTAGCTGCGATCAACTCCTGAAGGGCCTGGAATTCTGCTATTTTTTTCTGATCATAATCTATGACCTTATTAAGATACTCCGACTTGGTCAGAAGATCATTTAAGGATCCTGAATTAAGCAAAAGCACTACCATTCCCTGGGTGCCACCGCTTTCGTATACCGCCTTAAGCCTCTTCTGCAAGGCTTCATACTGGGCCTTTTCCTCTGCCTCAGCCTCATTTAGGTCCGCTGTCAGTTCCACTATCTGACCCGACACCTCTTTAAGAGAATTTTCAGCTACACTGATATCGTCCCCCAAGTCTGAAAGCTGACTGGAATAACTGTTTACGGTCTTTGAAAGCTCAGAACTTTCCTGCTGAAGATTGCTTACATTGTTCTGAGTCTGTTTCTTCTGGTTTTCCAGGGAGTTAATGGCATTCTGTGTTTCCGCAGTCTGCTTCTGCAG
>R03__coassemble_1126_pt1 | contig 13140 bp, 7 predicted proteins | sample R03__metabat2_low_PE_031 | metagenome-assembled genome bin R03
GAATGAAAACCTTAAAAACAAAAATATAAAAAAATACGCCTGCCTCATATCCTTGGGGCTTTCCTGTGCTTTTATGTGCCTGATGCTGTGGGGCTCTGAGCTTATCTGGGGTGGGGATAACTGCCTGAGCCGTTCGGACCTGGGCATGCAGTATATACCCTTTATCAAAGAATTTGTCAGGGATATAAGGGAGGGCAGCAGTATTTTCTATTCCTGGTCAGTGGCTTTGGGCAGCGGCACGGCCATGCAGAATGCCTACTATGTCTACAATCCCTTTAACATTTTATACCTCATATTTTATGATGGGGATGTCAATACCATTACCGCTGTTATACTTGTGCTCAAGACAGGCCTTGCAGCTCTCTGCTTCCATCTGTATGTGCAGGAGCATTTTGGGGATGCCTGCATCAGGAATATATTTTTCTCACTGGCCTATTCCCTCTGTGCCTTTCAGACGGGCTACAATACCATCAATATCATCTGGCTGGATGCCATGTTCATATTGCCTCTGGTCTGCTTGTGCCTCGACAGACTGGTCAAAGAGAGCAGATGGGTGGGCCTTTGTGTGTGCTTTGCCTATATATTTACCGTGCAGTTTTATATGGGATACATGATAGGTATTTTCAGCCTCATCTATCTGGCAGCGGCCCTTATCCTTCATGAGGACAGGAAAGCTGTCTGCCTTAAGAGGGTGCTGTTCAGATACGTATCAGCTGCCCTTACGGCCATACTTATTTCGGCCGCCGTCTGGATGCCGGTTCTGTATTCCCTGCTGGAAAGCTCCACTGTGGAGGCTGAGGATTTCTATACTCTGACTCTCAATCTCTTGGATGTGTACAACCAGCTGTTCTGGGGGGAATCCTCTACCTACTGGGGAGAATATCCCTATATCTACTGCGGACTTATTATGCTCATATTCCTGCCCTGGTTCTTTGTATCTTCCCATATCCCAAAGAAGAAAAAGGCTGTCTGGGCCGGCGTGCTTGCCATCCTGATACTGGGCTGCCTTCTGGAGCCAGTGTACATGTTCTGGCATGCCTTTGATGCACCTACGGGCTGGGATTTCCGCTTTACCTACATATTGTCCTTTGTGCTGTGCATAATGGGATATGAGGCGGCTAGGGACCTTAAGGATATGAAGATATGGCTGCCGGCTCTGCTCATTGCAGTGGATGCGGGAATATTTATGCTGGAAATGTATCTGCAGGGCAGTGCCAATGAAGACTTAACAGCCAATGATTACCGCACACTTGTCATCAATCTTGCCCTGCTGCTTTGCTGGTATGTGCTCATAATGCTTGGCCGTGATAATTTCCTGCAGGATATCAGGCCCCTTAATATCCTGGCCCTTATCCTGCTTGGCCTGGAGCTGGCGTCTAATGGGGTGGAGTTTCAGACAGGGGAACACTGTGAGCTGGCAAGCACCAACCGCACAGTGTATGACCTCTATGATGAGAGTACCCGCAACTGCCTGGAATACCTTGAGAGTGGGGATAGTGACTTTGATGCTTACCGTACCTGCTATCTTAATGATTACATCAACAATTCCGCAGCCCTGTATGGCTATAGGGGAGTGGGATATTTTTCCACCACGGAAAATGTATCCACCAGAAGGGCCCTTTCTTCCCTGGGCATATATACCGCCACCAAGAAGGTATATGACTACGGACTGACCCCGGTCACCTATATGTTGCTGGGAGTTAAGAATATAATGCTTGGAAATGTGTCCTATGATTATGACACGGGATATTTTGGCTTAAGCGTGGATGCGGTTCAGTTTAATGATCCTTTGGCCATAGGCTATATGGTGGAGGATGAGGTCAGGGATTATTCCTTTGAGGACAACAATGCCTTTGAAAATAACAATTCCCTGCTTTCTGCCATGACGGGCATGAAACTTACGCCCTTTAACAGGATATCGGATGAGCGCATAAGCACTGAAGCCTACGGTATGACCATTACCCCTACGGAAAGCGGCTACCACATAGAGAGGGACATGAGCCTTGATAAGAATTCCGTATATTACAGATACAGGGTTGAGGCAGCTGAGGATGAGACTGTCTATGCCTATGTTCCCAGGGACGATTCCCTGCCTGCCCTTTCCTTCTCCTATGTGCTGGCGGGGGGCTATGAAAATGTCTTCTACAGCGCAGGGCATATGTCCATAGCCTATTTTAAGGAGATGCTGACTGATGAGCAGGGAAAATATGTCAATATAGTGCCCGGCTCCCATGTGACGGGGCAGGACTTTGAGGATATATATTTCTACAGCTATGACGACGAACAAAGAAAAGAAGCCTATACAGCCCTGTCTGCAGAACAGCTTGGGGTTGAGACTATAGAGGACGGATATCTTAAGGGCAGCATAAGCATATCGGGAGACAGGACACTGCTCTTTACCACCATACCCTATGACAGGGGCTATACCCTGTTGGTAAATGGAAGTAAGCAGGATATGGTTCCCTTACTTGACTCGGCCTTTATAGGCATTGAACTGCCCGGTGAGGGTGACTATACTATAGAACTGATATATAAGACACCCTGGCTGACGGCCGGCCTTATCACATCCTTAGCCGGCATAGTCTTATTTGTGATAATGGTATTTGTATTCGGAAAAAGGAAAGAAGCATAGATGACAGCTGATAATGAAAAAATAAAAGAGACCGCCCTTTATAAGCGCTCCCGTATAAGCAGCATACTGCTTTGTCTGCTGGCCCTGCATCCTGTATTTATGGGCTTTTGCAATCTGTTCCTATATGAGCTCTGCAGTCTTCAGACTGAGGACGGGGCCAATTACTTACGCAATCTGGCAGGCTTTATCCTGTTAGCGATCATAGGGCTGGCAGGACTTATCCTCGTTATAAGGGAGATATGGGTCAAGTGCCGTGAACATAAGGGCAGCCTGTTGACATATATGGGGGATAAATGCAGGCGCGAGCCCTGGTGGGTCTGCCTTATGCTGCTGCTCATATGGAGCTTTATATCGGCCCTACGGAGCGAATATACCTTTGAAGCCTTCCTTGGCAGTTCCGTAGCCAGAGACGGCTGGGTAAGCTATTGTATCTATGCCCTTTTTATGGTACTGGCCTATTTTGTAAGATTTAAGGAACACCGCAGGCCTTTCATACGCTGCTTTGTCTTTACCTCGGATATCCTGGTGGCCCTTATGGCCTTCAGGGAATTTGATGTGCCGATACTGGAGAGGTTTTCACAGCATTACAGCTCTTCCGTATTCTTACATTACAACAACTACGGCTACTATCTGTGCGTGAGCCTGACCTTGCTGGCGGGACTTTTCTGTAAGCAGGTCTATGAACAGGCAGCGCTTAATAATAAGACCATATCAGGAGCGGGAGCCATATACATGCTGTCCTTTGTCTGGCAGATGTACGGACTGATGATCAACGACACCATGGGAGCCTTCCTGGGTGTGGCCATAGCCATGACGGTCATGCTCATAGCCTGTGTAGTCAGGACCAAGAGTCTGCCCTATAAGGCCCTGCTGCCCATACTGGCTACGGTGCTTATAGTGGGTCTGAGCGCAGAGGGATATATCTGCAATGTCATGGGAGAGACCATAGGGGACTCCTTCGGACAGCTGAAGACTGATGTGGAGACTGTGGTGGAGGCAGAGGATACGGACTCCGATGCCTATCTCTATGCAGGTACAGGCAGGATGATACTCTGGATAGAAGGCCTTAAGGTAGCAGAGGAAAATCCCATATTCGGCGTGGGCCCTGAGAGCCTGATAGGCGAATATCAGGAGAAACTTGGCCTTGGCAAGCCCCATAATGAATACATACAGTGGGCGGCCTTCTGCGGCTTCCCTGCTCTTATATTATATCTGGGAATGCTGCTGACCCTGTGTGTCAACAGGCTTAAGAATTTTAAGAAGCTCTCCCTTATGTCCCTGGCGGCCATGGGAGCCGTGGTTGCCTACCAGATAAGCGGCTTTTTCGGCTTTACCACCTATGCAACCACACCCTATCTGTATGTGATGCTGGGCTTTGTAGCAGCAGGGGTGACAGGGGCTGATGCGGATGAAGAGAGCATACCTGCAAAGGTAACTGTGGATAACAGAGCGGATCTGAGGGCTCTTTTTAGGGAAAATAAGAGCGCCTGGTTACCGGCCCTTACTGCAGCCTTTATGTTTGGCATCTTCATCCCACTGGATACCTATCTGGGCAATATGGATGAGTACTGGTTTGACATATATGACATAGCTCCCATATTTATATGCGGCTTTGTTATTTTATTTATTTCCTTATCTGTCACGGGCATACTGTGTGCCCGAAATCCCAGGGCAGGCAGAATATGGTATCTGCTGCTGAGCGTACTCATTGTATGCATATATATACAGGCTGATTTCATAGAGATACCCTACGGCATCATCAACGGAGAGGAGATTGCCTGGGATGCCTACGGAAGCGACAACTTCTACAGCCTCTTAGTGTGGCTGGCTGTGATAGCACTGATGGCCGCCCTGTATTACCTTAAGGGCTTTGAGAAATACAGCAGGGTATTTAATGTGCTGGCTCTGTGCCTTGTGGCCCTGCAGGTATTTACCTCTGTGGTGGCCCTTGTATCCATGGATGGCTTCAGGCGCAGCGACAATATATATGCCACCACTGAGAATGAGTGGGTATATTCCGACGTTCAGAATTTTAATATCCTGGTACTGGATACCTATGATTCCAGGGTATTCAGTGACTATATAATGCATGATCATGAGCAGGAGGTAAGTGAACACTTATCTGACTTTACCTATTTCAGGGATACCCTGGGAGCCTATACACTGACGGATTACGCCCTGCCCCAGATAATCACGGGACAGTGGTATCTGGGTGATGTAAGCTATGGGGACTATGTGGATGATAGCTACCCTGAGTCCTACCTGCTTAACAGACTCAAGAGTGAGGACTGGTCTGTCAATATCTACACGGATGTGGCCCTGCCCCAGAATGAGGAGGGCAGCAGTCTCATAGACAACCTGGATAGTGTGGAATATAAGGTGCTCAGCAAGTACACCCTGGCCGATGAACTGTACAAAATGGCCCTGTTTAAATCAGCCACCACCATTGCCAAGCGCTTCTTTGTGTATTCCACGGATAATCTGGAATATTCCCACAGGATAGTGAGCATAGGGGGAGAGCCTGTCAGGGCCAATGAAAAGGTCAACTTTGATTCAGGGGTCTCCAACTGGTCCAATATAGGCTTTAAGCTTAACAGCGAATGTGTGGATGTATCTGCAGACCAAAAGACCTTCCATCTCTATCATCTGCAGGGGATCCATGCAGCCAGAAACCTTACCATTGATTATGAGACCATTGAAAATGAGGAGGACTACCTCAGCCTTGAAGAGGAGGCCCAGGTGGTAAATGATATTGTATACAGCTGGCTGGAGGAGCTTAAGGAAAAGGGCGTGTATGATAATTCCATAATCATGATCATGGGAGACCACGGTGCCAATGTATATGAGGCAGAGGATAATTTTATCCAGACACCCCTGCTTCTTATCAAGGGTGTGGGGGAGAGCCATGACTTTCAGATCACGGATCTGCCTCTGTCCTATAGCGACCTGGACGGTATATATGCCGGCCTTCTGGATGGCAGGAGTGCCTGGGAGGCGGCAAATGAAGCCCTGTCAGACCTTGCTCTTGACATTGAGCGCTTTGCTCCCTACACAGCCCATGAGCTAAAGGCCCGGGCGGCTGATGAGAGTATCTACAATGAAGAGGTGGGAAGACGCAGATACCTGATCTTTCATATGTATGATGGTGCTCTTAAGGGCGACGCAACCGGCACCACCGGCTATGAGCTTTATACGGATTATCACGCCTTTAACGGCAAAAATATAATGGCAACGGGGAATATATACTGATATGAGGGAAAGATCAAACAAAGCGGCTTTTGCCATACTGGCCTTCTGGGCCCTGTCGCCCCTGCTGGTGGCGGTGACTTATTTTATACTATATGATCAGTGTTATGTGGTCAGCTACAATTACACTGTCTTTATGCATGGCCTTATCCATATGGGCTACATGCTGCTGACCGGACTGGCTGCGGCCATACTGCTTATAGTGACCATAGTGGTCAAATGTAAGGACAAAAGCCTTAATATAGATGCGGGCTGGTTAAAGGGACATATTGTCCTGTTTATCCTGGCAGCCTGGCTGCTCTGGTGCCTTATGGCAACCCTGCTTGCCTTTGATGAGAACACGGCCCTGTGGGGCACCTACATGCTCAGGGACGGCTATGTTTCCTACATTATATATGCCCTGGTATTTGCGGCAGCCTTCCTGCTTAAGGATGAGAGCTACAGACTTAAGCTTTTGTATATATTTATTGTGACCGCGGATATACTTACCCTTAATATGGTGGGCTATGAGCTGCACATCAGTGTCCTCATGAAGCTGTCCCACAATGTAAGCTCTGCGGTATATATGCATCCCAATCATTTCGGCTATTACCTCTGTCTGGCACTCATGGCCTGCTTTGGCCTGATAGCCTGTGATATTTATCAGGGGGAACATAAGCCCGTCGGCAGGGTATTTGGATATGCTTCCTTTGCCTGGCTTTCCTATGGGCTTATGATCAATGATACCTTTGGAGCCTTCTTAGGACTGGTGTGCGGCATGCTTCTTATGCTTATCCTGTGGTATTTAAGGGAGCATTCCTTTAAGCTGCAGCTGCTCATTCCCTTTGGGATCCTGCTTCTTATGCTCTTTTTAAGCTACGAGGGAGTGATCACCAATACGGTAGGGGAGACTGTAGGCAGTTCCCTAAGGCAGGTTGTTTCCGATGCAGGGCTGCTGGCCAAGGATGCCCTGGGAAGCGGAGAGGATATTGCCCAGACGGATATAGACCAGGCCGGAAGCGGACGGATGTATCTGTGGAAGGAAGCCCTAAAATATATCAAGGCCCATCCCATACTGGGTATGGGACCTGAGGGTCTGGTCCATGAATATTATGACACTACGGGCTTTGACAGGCCCCACAACGAATATATGGAAAGAGCGGTATTCTGCGGCATACCCTCCCTGCTGCTTTTTATGGCCCTGCTATTTTATCCTGTGGTCCGGGCCTTAAGAAAGCTTAAAACTCTGGATGCCCCGGTCATGATCTTCATGGGAATGCTGGCAGCCTACAGCGTAAGTGCCGTATTCGGTGTCACCGCAGGCTATATACAGCCCTATCTGTTTGCCCTGATGGGATTTATGGCTTCTGGTCCGGTCGGGTCAGAAGGACAGGGCGTATTGGACAAAAATTAAGAAAATTTAAGATTTGTTCTTTTAAATAATTGTATTATGTAAAGTTTTATGTTATCATAACACAAAGTGTATTTTGTCCATTTTGTGGGTTACATAACAATGTAGCTAATAAGGGGAAGATAATCGGGAATATGAGAAGGTTAAATAAGAAGAACATTAACAGGGGCTTTTCACTGGTGGAACTCATTGTGGTCATAGCCATAATGGTAGTACTGGCAGGAGTGCTGGTCCCCCAGCTGATGAAATATGTTACCTCCCAGAGGCAGAAGTCCTGCAGGGAGAACAGGGAGTCCATACTGAATATATATGCCAAGGCGGTATATGCCGGCGACCTGGTATCCAGCGGAGACCTTAATGACCTGGCCAATAATAACACGGCCGGTTCTGCCAGCTACACGGGCAATGAAGAATATTTCACCCAGGCTCTTGAATATGTCAAGTGCCCCGCGGGTGGTACCTATACAGGCTATGTGGAGGACGGATATGCCTATATTATCTGCAACTGTGATAATGATGGCGACGACAAGTACGATCACGACTCGGATGTCTGCTCCATCGACCTGGTAGGCTGGCTTGGTACAGAGTATGAGGCCAAGGCCGATCCTACCTTTGACGTGCCCATTACACCTGCGAGCACACCTACGGCTGCAGTATCGCCCAATGCCACTCCTACCGTGGTTCCTACCCAGGCCACCAGCAAGAGCGGCGTATGGCCTTATGTATACCATGATGACGGTACACTGGACGAGAGATGGTATTCTGCCCTCAGCAGCAGCGGTCAGGTAGCAGGTCCGGTTCCCGGAGCTTATGTCAATATCGAGCTTCCCAAATACGGACATTTCATAGATGAGAAGACAGGCAATGAATATGTCATAATCAAGGCCATGCATTTTGGCTCCGGTACATCCGACGGCACCTATGACTACTATTCCGTTAAATACGAGTGGTCACTGGGACCCGGTGCTATCGACTCCTATGGCTGGGATGCCATAGTCAAGTACTCCGGAGTGACCTATGACAGCGAGACCAGCCTGCCCACCTACATGCCGGGCACGGAGAACTGGGCTGTCAGACAGTATCTGGTCAGCTACGGTGATATGATAGTCATGCATTACAGCAGTGGTGCTGAATATACCTTTATATATGGCTCCATGAATACTTCAGGCTATGTGAATCTGCCTACGGAGAGTACAGTAGGCACGCCGGCCTACGGTAAGTCTTATGACAACTGGTACTTGGTACCGCCTCTTGCAACAGAGGATTAAATTACTTAAAACGGGGATTAAAGGGCAATGGTACAGCTACAAAGAAAGAAAATGCGTCTTGGTGATATTCTTGTAAAGAGCGAGACTATCACCCAGGAACAACTGGAAGAAGGCTTAAGACAGCAGCGCAGTTCAGGCAAGAAGCTGGGCGAGACCTTGGTGGAAGCAGGCATTACCACCGAGGATTCCATCGCTGTGGCTCTGGCCAATCAGCTGGGCTACAATATGGTCAATCTGGCAGAGACTGAGCCGGACAAGAAGCTCTATGAGCAGTTCCCTCAGTTGACGGCTGCCATGCTGAGAAAATACAGCGCTCTTCCTTATGAGCTGGATCCCAATTCGCCCAACATACTGCATGTGGCCATGTCTGATCCCATGGACATGGTGGCTATGGATGATATCGCCATGATCACCAACATGCAGGTTGAGCCCATGGTCACCACGGCCAGAGAGATCGGCCAGGCCATAGACAAGGTCTTCGGCACCAAGGATGTTGACAGCAAGCTCAATGCCTACGCTGAAGAGAGAAAAGCCAAAGAGAACGGTAAGGCTAACGAGGATGACAATAGCGAGATCGAGAACTCGCCCGTGGTTGTCCTGGTCAAGAGTATGATAGAACAGGCTGTAAGACAGAGAACCTCCGATATCCATATCGAACCTATGGAGAACGGTGTCAGGATCAGGTACAGGATCGATGGTACCCTCTTTGTCAGAATGAATTATTCAGTACAGCTGTTGTCGGCCATCATCGCCCGTATCAAGATCATCGGCGGTATGGATATATCCGAGAAGAGAAAGCCACAGGATGGCCGTATCACTCAGGTGGTAGACAGACAGGAATATGATATCCGTGTATCTATCCTTCCTACAGTCTGGGGCGAGAAGGTGGTTATGAGACTTACCTCCAAGACCGGACTTACCAGACAGAAGGCCGACCTGGGCTTCAGCCCTTCGGAACTTAAGGTGTTTGACCACATACTGGCCAACCCCCACGGCATCCTGCTTGTTACAGGACCTACAGGTTCCGGTAAATCAACTACGCTTTATACGGCTCTTTCAGAGCTTAACTCTACAGAGGTCAACATCATCACGGTTGAGGACCCTGTGGAGGCCAATATAGATGGTATCAATCAGGTACAGACCAACAACAAGGCGGGACTTACCTTTGCGTCAGCCCTTCGTTCTATCCTGCGTCAGGACCCTGATATCATCATGATAGGTGAGATCCGAGACGGCGAGACTGCCAGCATAGCTGTTCAGGCTTCCATCACAGGACATATGGTGGTTTCCACCCTGCATACCAACTCGGCTGCCAGTACCGTAACCCGTCTGGCTGATATGGGTATCGAGCCCTATCTGATAGCCGACGCTGTAGTGGGTATCATAGCCCAGCGACTTGTGCGCCGGCTCTGTCCTGCCTGCAAGAAGGAACATATACTTACGGAAGAGGAGAGAGAACTTCTTGAGATCAAACCCGGCGAGACCGTTACCGTATTTGAGCCTTGCGGCTGCAAGATGTGCGATGACACAGGTTATAAGGGACGTATCGGTGTATATGAGATCATGGAGCTGTCCCACGAGCTGAAGCTTGTTATCTCAAGGAACGGCTCTGCAGATGACATCAAGGAACAGGCTCTTAAGGATGGCATGAGCACACTTAGGATGAGCGCCACCAGATATGTCAAGGCAGGCATCACCTCCATACCCGAGATGGTCAAGGTATCATTTGATGCATAAGCATTATTTAATAAATAAAGAAAAAGGAATGGGAGCGAATTAATTATGGCAAATTATAGCTATGAAGCCCTTGAAAGCAATGGTAGAGAGGTAAAAGGTACCATTGTGGCTGAGACTCCGGAATCAGCCAAGAGTTTACTTAAGGGCCAGGGACTTACAGTAACAAGCGTAAGAGAACAGGGCCTGATGGACAAGGAAGTCAAGATCGGCTTCAAGAAAAAGATAACACCCAGGGAACTGGCTGTATTCTGTAACCAGTTTGTATCAATGTCCAAGGCGGGCGTTACCATACTGGAATGTCTGAACCTTTTAAGAGAGCAGACTGAGAACCCCAGACTGGCACAGGCCATAAGAAATGTACAGATGAGCGTAGAGAAAGGTGAGACGCTGGCCAGCGGACTTGAGTCACAGCCTGATGTGTTCCCCTCTCTGATGTGTACCACTATTGCAGCCGGTGAAGCTTCCGGTTCACTGGAGATATCCCTTAGCCGTATGGCTGATCAGTTCGAGAAGTCAGCCAAGACCCAGGCTCTGGTCAAGAAGGCTATGATATATCCCATAGTGGTTGCCATAGTAGCTCTGGTAGTAGTCATAGTCATGCTGGTAACGGTTATTCCCAGCTATACAGATATGTTTAACGATTTGGGAACCGAGCTTCCCAAGATCACCCAGGCGGTAGTGGCGGCCTCTGACTTTATAGTCCAGAAATGGTTCATACTGGTGCCTATAATAGTTGCCATAGTAGTAGGCTGCAAGACCTATTTTAAGACTGACAGCGGTAAGCTTTTCTCGAGCACCCTGCAGCTTAAGATACCTGCAGTCAGCAACATGGTCACCAAGAGCGCCTGCTCATCTCTGGCCAGAACCCTTGCTACACTGACAGCTGCCGGCGTAGGCCTGACAGATGCGGTAGGTATCGTGGCAGATACCATGACCAATGTGCTTTTCAGAGATGCCCTCCTGTATGCCAAGGATGAGGTCATGAAGGGCGTTCCCTTATCAGAGCCCCTTGAGGACTGCGGCCTCTTCCCTCCTATGATGTACCATATGTACCGTATCGGTGAGGAATCAGGTAATACAGAGGACATGCTTACCAAGCTGGCTGATTACTATGATGAAGAAGTGGAGATGGCTACCCAGTCACTTATGGCTGCCATGGAGCCCATGATCATCTTAGTCCTGGCCGCTGTAGTAGGTACTCTGGTAGCCGCTATCATGGCTCCCATGCTTGCTATGTATCAGGCAATGGACAGCTTATAAAATACGAATTAAGCGAAGGAAGTAGGGAGCCTTCGTTTAAGATAAATAACAAGATGAAAATACAAAGAAAAGGAGAAAATTATTATGAAGAATAACAAAGGTTTTTCACTTGTCGAGCTGATTGTTGTTATCGCAATCATGGCTGTACTGGTTGGTGTTCTTGCACCTCAGTTCATTAAGTATGTAGAGAGCTCTCGTAGATCTACAGATGTTTCTAACGCAGAATCTATCAGATCTGCAGTATTAGCTGATATGGCTGATGCTACAATTACCGGTTCAAACTCAGGTGTTGTATGTACAAGCTCTATCCCTTCAACACTGGGCGATGTTCCTACTGCAAAGGGTAACAAGGTTTCTGTTGGTGCTGACTTTACATACAGCTATGATGCTTCAAAGGGTACCTGCGAGGTATTTGTCGGAACATACAACCTGTCAACTGATGAAGGCGTTTCTTCTTACAAGAACCAGGATTAATCAGGTATAAACAATGAACTTGCCGCTTAACGTACTAATCCCTATCTACATAGTTATATTCCTCTATGGAATCATAATCGGTAGCTTTCTTAACGTGGTTATATACCGTGTTCCCAAGAAAGAAGATATCGTTAAGATAGGCTCTCATTGTATGAATTGTGATCACAAGCTGAAGTGGTATGAGCTCATACCACTTTTCAGCTGGATTGCACTGGGAGGCAGGTGCAAGGCCTGCAAGGCTCCCATTTCCATTCAGTATCCCATAGTGGAGGCTGCCAATGGATTGCTCGCCTGCTTTATATTTGCGGTAAATGGGCTGAATATAGATTCCCTACTCTATTGCCTGCTCACTTCTGCATTATTGGCATTGAGCGTTATTGATTTCAGAACATATGAGATTCCTGCAGGGATCAACATTTTCATACTGATAGTGGGGCTGATCATGACGGTCTTCCACTACAAAAGCTGGACTGATCACGTGATCGGCTTTTTCGCTGTCAGTGTATTTATATGGATCATCATCCTGGCTACCAAGGGCCGGGGCATGGGTGGCGGTGATATGAAGCTTATGGCTGCAGCAGGACTGCTGCTTGGCTGGAAGCTGATCATCCTGGCCTTTCTCATAGGCTGCATCCTGGGTGCGGTGATACATACAATAAGAATGAAGGTATCCGGGGAGGATCATGTATTGGCCCTGGGACCATACTTAAGCATGGGAATATTCATAGCAGCCCTTTGGGGTAATCAGCTGATAGACGGCTATCTGCGCCTTTTGGGATTCTGATATTTCCTTTTACAATTGCATAATAATATTTTTCCAGCTCTTTACTGGCTATAAGCTCTCCTAAAACCTGTGCGCCTATAAGAGTCTTGGACAAAGCAACAATTCCAGAAGTATTTCTGTCTAATCGGTTGCAAATAGAGGGCTTAAAAGTTACAAGCAAAGAAGGAGTAACGAAATTTTTATTTAATAAATAACCAATAAGCCATTCGTTTAAAGATATATCTTCCGGATTTGCCTTTTGGGATAAAACTCCTGCTGGTTTGTTTACAAAAATACAATTTTCATTTTCGTAAAGAATTTCAATCTTAAGCTTAGAGAAAGCTTTTTCATACTGAGAAATATCCTCTTC
>R03__coassemble_1136_pt1 | contig 13072 bp, 13 predicted proteins | sample R03__metabat2_low_PE_031 | metagenome-assembled genome bin R03
ATCTGGGGTCTATGACAAAGCCCAGTTCCGGGTCGGAGAAGCCTTCCCTGTAGTTGAAACCGGCTCTGCCGATAAGCTTCCCGTTAAAAAGATCCTCTATGAGCCAGGTTCCGAAGCCAAAGTAAGAATATATATTTTTGATATAGTCTTTTATGTAATTTAATTCATCTTCCCTGTGGGCATAGAGATCCTCGGTATACCTGACAATGCGTTTGTCGTCATACATGTCATAGATGGCGTCCAGATCCTCGGGCACCATTTCTCTTATTTTACAGCGTTTGGTGTCAAGAATATGCCAGGGCATGCCCATGAGTCTCTGCCAGAATTTGACGTAGTAGATCCAGTCAATCTGCCCGAAATCTTCCACTGCAAACAGAATGTTGTCAAAGGACTGTCCCCGGTTGGAATCATTGATCACAGCTACTACCATATAACCACCCTCCGTAAGGGCTTTGCAGAGCTTTGGCATATCACACAGGATAAGACAGCAGCGTATAGGCATATTTTTGGGGGGAAGGAAGCGTTCGATGGATTGAAAGGGAACCTGATAAAAACGGATTCCGTGGGCGGCAAGATCGTCCGTAAGAGCTTTCGGAACACTTATAAAAGAAGAATTGCTTATGTAATAGATACAGCGTAAGAGGGGCTGGTGCATATTATTATCCTTTTAATTTGCGGATTTTTAAGTTACAATTATGTTCATATTTATAATATATCAAAATGTATTTGAAAGGAAAACTAAAAATGGCACAGAATCCGATCGTAACGATCACAATGGAAAACGGTGGAGTAATCAAAGCAGAACTGTATCCCCAGATTGCCCCCATCAGCGTGAATAACTTTATCAGTCTTATAAACAGGAAGTTTTATGATGGCCTTATCTTTCACAGAGTCATCAAGGGCTTTATGATACAGGGAGGCTGTCCTGATGGTACGGGAATGGGAGGCCCGGGCTATTCAATAAAGGGTGAATTTGCCCAGAATGGTGTGGAAAATGATCTTAAGCATACAGAGGGTGTGCTTTCCATGGCCAGAGCAATGCATCCCGATTCAGCCGGATCACAGTTCTTTATCATGCATAAGACCTCGCCTCATCTTGATGGCAGTTATGCAGCCTTCGGTAAGGTAACAGAGGGAATGGATGTAGTAAATGCCATAGCTGAGACCAGAACAGACTGGAATGACAGACCTCTTGAGGATCAGCGCATCAGTAGCATGACTGTTGAAACCTTCGGGGTTGATTACCCGGAGCCTGAACATATATAAAAATGGCCTATACAGAACAGCTCGTCTCACGTCAGACGGGCTGTTCATATTTTGTTCACATTTAATTAACCATTCGTTAATTCTCACAACATTTTTTTGTAAAATTCAATATATATAATACAAATATACTAATAAACGAGCTAATTATTCAATAATAACTTTTTCATAATAAATGCCAAGCATACGTCAGTGTGCTTGGCATCCTCCCATTTATGGGGCTTTTTTACACAAAGGCTTTCAGATGCGGAGAGCGATCATGTGAATGAAAATAACCAGTAAGCAGCGGAAAAACAGGCCGGCTGCTTATTTTTTTGAAAAAAATTCAAATATATTCCACATTGGAATAAAATATTCCCCGGTGGATTAGGACTGAGCAAAAGACTCTGATACAATATATAGAAGTGAGAGACGACATATTGTCTAAGAATGGTATGACTGGCTCTGACATCGGATACATATCTGCTTATTGCTTGGCCGGAGGGCTGATCATGGGGAAAGAAATATTACCTAATTGTCTGGCGGAAATGAGAATCAAAGCAAATCTCAGCCAGGAGGATGTGGTAAGCGCAACCGGTATAAATCAATCGGACTTATCCAAATGGGAAAATCATAAAAAACCAATTAGTGTGGAACATGCAGTTCTTCTTGCCGATCTTTACAGGGTCGGACTGGATGAGATGTTTCAAAGGAAAATAAATTACAGCTGCGATTACCGGCTTAAGATCGATGCCGGAAAAGAAATGGTCCTTACGGTAAAGGTGGAGGGGCAGGACCAGATAAAAGACCTGATGAGGATATTACGTGACAATCATTATGTTGCCACGTTAAAAAGGGAATAGCATATCTTATTAAAGATTGTCACAGGACATATCTAATGCATGCAAACACGTTTGCGTAAATTTTTTACAGGGGAGATAGTGACGGCATGAGACGATGATCTTTAATAATCGGGCCCGGAGCATTTGGCTTCGGGCCTTTCTTTATCTGAAAAATATAATGGATATGGTATTTAAAACAGATGCAGCTTCGAGGCAAGCCTTTTGATACTGCGGCCCTTGGGCAGGGTATCAAGTTCATCCCTGGTTATGGCCCTGAACTTGATGAGCAGGATAAAATATACGATCGCACAGACTATGATATCCACAATAAGAATTATGGCATTATAGCTCCAGCGCATATCCGAACTTCCATTGCCCAGAGTGTATATTCCCGCAAGATAGACCAGATAGGCCACAAGCCCCATAACAAGAGCTGCCAGAGCAGGCATGACAAAGGTGCGTCTGACTTCCTGCACATAGGCAAGCTTGTGCCTCATGGATAGGCCGTTCATAATGCACATGAGCAGGGAATAAAGTAGATTGGCTATGCACAGGGCATAAAGGTCAAGATCGGTATAGAGCAGGGCCAGACTGAGCCACAGGGCCTGGATCACCAAAGCTATGGCTGCATGTATCACAGGTCTGTTTACATAGCCGGTGCCCTGGAGAATACCATTGCTCAGGGTGGAAAGGCAATAGAAGATCACAGCTATAGCCAGGGTCTTGATGAGCAGTGAAACAGTATCTACGGAAGCCCTCTGGGGATACAGCAGCAGGGTGACGGGCTTGGACAGAACAAAAAGTCCCACGGCAGAAGGTATGGCAATCAGCATGGTCACCTTGATGGCCGACGCGATCTTCTGACGGGTTTCGTCGTAGCTTTTGCGTTCGTAACTGCCGGCTATGACCGGAATTATGGCAGCACTCATGGCTGAAGCCAGGGCTATGGGTATGTTGATTATCTGCATGGCTTTGCCGGAGAAGAGACCGTAGAGGGTGGTAGCGGTAGCCTCGTCATATCCTTTGAAGGTCTCGCATATTCCCTGGTAGATCTTCAGATTGGAGGCAGTACTCAGATTGTAAATGCAGGTACTTAAGACCACAGGCGTGACCATGCCGAGAAGTATGCGGGCCACATCTTTTTTACTCAGCAATTTTTTAGTCTGATCTGAGCGGACATTATCCATTATGCTTCTTCTTTTGCGCATATAGAGAATAAACATAAGAAGCAGGGCGCTTACAACCCCTGTGCCGGTACCGAGAGCGGAGCCCATGGCACCGTGGATAGCCTGTGTGGTCTCGTCTGCAGATGAAACACTCCTGATAAGCAGATAAGCGGCCCCAATACTTACCAGGGCGTTGAAGATCTGCTCAAGGATCTGGGAGAGCGAGGTCTCCACCATGGTCTTGTGGGCCTGAAAATAGCCTCTTAAGCAGCCTAACAGCCCGGAAAAGAATATTGTGGGGGCAAAAATGCGCAGCACCTGTGCGGAATTGTGCCCTACCAGTGAGTCGGCATAAAAATAACACAGAAGACTGGCAATACCGCCTACTATGATGACATAAACAAGGGCACCGATAAAAAGCCTGTGAGCGTTTCTATGCTCATTAAGCTCAAGCCTTGCAGCAATGACCTTTGATATGGCTGAAGGTATGCTGTAGGAGCTGACCAACAGTATGATCGTATATATCTGATAGGCTGTGTTGTAATAGCCATTTCCCTCATCGCCTATGATCATGACTAAGGGACTGCGGTAAAGGATGCCTATGATACGCACGATTATGCCGGCAGCGGCCAGGATACCTGCCTGCATTATGAAGTTATTTTTGCTTTCTTTTTTCATTATGTTCAAAATCTCCGACTACATAATAGCACAGACTGAAAAATGAAAATAGTGTGAAAAGGGTAGATTTTATTTGGGGATGGTTGTAAAATGAAACAATATTATGTGAAAGTGCGTGGTGTGAAGACAATGCGTAAAAGATTCGGGATATTCCTGGCTCTGAGCCTGAGTGCTTTTCTATGTGCCTGTACAACTCCCAAGGAGGCAGCAGAGGAGAAAGAGCTTGAAGAGCAGCAGGAGACTATAGAAGAAACCACAGAAGAAACTGTTGCGGATGAGGTCACGGAAGCAGATGAAGAGGGCCCCATTGTCAGCTATCTTACGGGTTATGAAACCACAGCTGAGGAACGTGACGAAAGACCTCTGGCTGTAATGCTCAATAATATAGAAGCAGGATGTCCCCAGTATGGAAGCAGCGCAGCTTCTATCATATACGAGGCGCCTGTTGAGGGACGTATTACCCGACTCATGGGTATTTTTGAGAATTATGAGGATCTGGAAAAGATAGGCTCAGTTCGAAGCAGCAGGGATTATTATCTCTTCTTTGCAGACGAATATGACTGTATATATGCACATTTCGGTCAGGCTACTCTCTATGTGGGAGATCTTCTCAACTCCGAGGACACGGATAATATAAGCGGAGCGGTTTCCGGAATAGACAAGCCTGCCACCAATACCTTTATCAGAACAACAGACAGAAAGGCCCCCCATAATGTGTTCATAACCATTCCGGGTCTTTTGACAGATATAGAGAAGTTCGGTTACAGAACCACTCTTAAAGAGGATTACCAGAGCAAATTTGTTTTTATGGAAGACGGGGATGATTATTACTCATCGGCTGATGAAGCCACGATCATCTATCCGGGGGGAAAAGAAAGTAACAAGGCCAATGGCTTTTCAAGAGTTCAGGCCAGATTTGAATATAATCCTGAGGATGGAAAATATTACCGTTTCCAGTATGGGGACATACATATAGATGAGATGACGGGAGAGCAGCTTTGTTTCGACAATGTTATCCTTCAGTATTGTGTGGGGTCCGTAAGAGACGAGCATGATTATCTTGCTTTCGGATGTCACGGTAATGAGAACCGCAAGGTGCAGATATTTACACAGGGAAAGATGATAGAAGGCTATTGGAACAGGGCAGATGATTCGGTTCCTGCCATCTATACGGATGCAGAAGGCAACGTTATACCTGTGTCAAAGGGCAAGACCTGGATATGTATTATCTGGGACGATTATGCTGATGATGTAGTTATAGAGTAGAGGGAATTAGGGAAGGAAGGATGCGATGAAAAGCATTGCAAGCAGCTTTCTTTTGGCATTTTCGAAATATTCATGTTTTCCGAAATCCAATATAAAGCCAGATAAGGAGAATGCAAAGTATATTCTTATTTTCATACCGATTGTGGGAGTAATAATAGGTATATGCCTTTATTTTTGGGGTGAGGCCTGGCCTTATCTGTGTAATTATGCAATACTGCCTGCGGTAGTGGGAGCGGTGCTGCCCAGTCTTATATCCGGCTGTTCGCATATGGAAGGCTTTGTCAGAACTGCAGATGCCCTGAGTGCACATAAATCAAGAGAAAGAAAGCTGGAGATATTAAATGAATCTCAGGGAGGATATTTTGCCATACTGGTGTGCGTGATCTATTTCCTGCTGCTTTTGGGAATATGGAGTGAGATACCCATAGAGGGGATCACTATATTGTCCATGGGCTTTATAATATCCAGATCTCTGGCAGGACTTTCAGTCCTGTTACTTACACATACACCGGACAGCAGATGTGACGCGTACGTGCCTGACAGCAAGACTGCCAAGGCTGTGGAGATGATCATATTGACTCTCATAGCCTGTGCATGTTCCTACTATATGGTGAGTCTCAACGCGGAGGTGGGACTGGCCTGTGTCATAGGAGCACTGGTGACCTTCGTTTATTACTGGTTCATTTCCTATAAGCATTTTGGCGGGATAACGGAGGACTGTTTCAATTTCTTCATACAGTTGTGTGAGGTAATAGTACCCCTGGCTGCCATATTTGCATACAAAAAATGGTGGTAAATTCCGGAATATTTGGTTAATTTTTGAAATTGACTAAGTTTTTTTAATAGTATATTTTAATTGTAAGCAAAGAGGCTGTCCTAAGGGAGACCTCTTTTGTTTTGCGTAGAGGGATATTTATTGTGTCCCCAAAATGCTAATTAGAGGAGGAAAAGTTATGAAAAAGTTAGCAAGCTTAGTGCTTGTTGCAGCTATGAGCGCAACACTTCTTTGCGGTTGCGGCAGCGATAGCGCTTCAAGCTCTTCAGACACATTCAAGATAGGTGGAATCGGACCTATCACAGGCGGTGCTGCAGTATATGGTACAGCAGTTATGAATGCCGGACAGATCGCAGTAGATGAGATCAACGCTGCAGGCGGTATCAATGGTTATCAGATCGAATACAAGTATGAGGATGATGAGCATGATGCAGAGAAGTCAGTAAATGCTTACAATGCACTTATGGACTGGGATATGCAGGTGCTTATGGGTACAGTTACCTCAGCTCCCTGTATAGCAGTATCAGAGAAGACCAAGGATGATAACGTATTTATGATCACACCTTCAGGTTCAGCTGTTGATTGTACACAGTATGACAACGCTTTCCGTGTATGCTTCTCAGATCCTAACCAGGGTATTGCTTCAGCTCAGTATATCGGTGAAAATGCACTGGCCGAGAAGGTAGCAGTTATATACGACAGTTCAGATGTATATTCTTCAGGTATTTATGAGAAGTTTGCAGCAGAAGCAGAGAATCAGCCTTTCGAGATCGTAGCAGCTGAGGCATTTACAGCTGATAACAAGACAGACTTCACAACTCAGCTTCAGAAGGCAAAGGATGCAGGCGCAGAGCTGGTATTCCTTCCTTTCTACTATCAGGAAGCTTCACTGGTACTCAGCCAGGCAGATACAATGGGCTATGATCCTATCTTCTTCGGATGTGATGGTCTTGACGGTATCCTTGATGTTGAGAACTTTGATACATCTCTTGCAGAGGGCGTAATGCTTCTTACACCTTTCGCAGCTGATGCTACAGATGATATGACACAGAGCTTCGTAGCCAAGTATCAGGAGCAGTATGGTGAGACACCTAACCAGTTCGCAGCAGATGCATATGATGCAATGTACATCATCAAGGCTGCTATGGAAGAGGCAGGTTGTACACCTGATATGAGCGCTTCAGACATCTGTGATGCCATGAAGGCAGCTATGACTACCATATCAGTTGACGGTCTTACAGGTTCAGGCATGACCTGGTCATCAGATGGTGAGGTAGACAAGGCTCCCAAGGCTGTCATCATCGAGAACGGTGCTTACAAGGCAATGTAATTTGGTCAGCCAAAGCGGGCTTCCTTATGGAAGTCCGCTTTTTTGTTGCATTTATCGGCCCATTTGCCTATAATATATGGGATATTTGCATAGTGGCAGGGAGGAAAAAATGAGTTTTTTGAATTATTTGATAAATGGCATAAGCTTGGGCAGCGTGTATGCCATTATAGCTTTGGGCTATACCATGGTCTATGGTATTGCGAAGATGCTGAACTTTGCACATGGTGATGTAATCATGGTAGGCGGCTTTGTTACCTATATATTTGCAAGTAATCTGGGACTCAATCCCCTTATTGCGGTGCTTATATCCGTAGTGGTCTGCACGGTGCTCGGTATTACTATAGAGAAAATTGCCTATAAGCCCCTGCGTAAGGCAAGCCCTTTGGCTGTTCTCATTACGGCCATTGGTGTAAGTTACTTTTTGCAGAATCTGGCTCTTATCATTTTCGGAAGTGATACGAAGATATTCTCATCAGTGGTCACCATGGAGCCTGTAAGACTGGCGGACGGACAGATCGTTATTACAGGTGAGACCATTGTTACGGTACTGGCCTGTATACTGATCATGATAGTCCTGTCTGTTTTCATCAAAAAGACCAAAGCAGGACAGGCAATGCTTGCCGTATCAGAGGATAAGGAAGCTGCTGAACTTATGGGTGTTAATGTTAATAAGACCATAAGCCTGACCTTTGCAATAGGCTCGGGACTGGCAGCCATAGCCGGAGTGCTCATGTGTTCTGCTTACCCTACCCTGAATCCTTACACAGGTTCGATGCCCGGTATCAAGGCCTTTGTTGCTGCGGTATTCGGAGGCATCGGTTCAATCCCTGGAGCCTTTATCGGAGGCCTTCTTCTGGGAATAATCGAAAACCTGAGCAAGGCTTATATATCTTCTCAGATGGCAGATGCCATCGTATTTTCGGTATTGATAATAGTGCTTCTTGTTAAACCTACGGGCCTGTTGGGCAAGAAGATGAATGAGAAAGTGTAGGTGGATGAGATGAAGAAAATAAAATGGGACAAGGATCTTCTTATTACCTACGGTATAGTAGTTGTATTTTATATTGTAATGCAGTCGCTTAAGCTGGGAGGCGGACTTTCCAGCCTGTTCAAGGGCCTGTTGGTACCGCTCTGTGTCTACATGATCATGGCTGTCAGCCTTAACCTGACTGTGGGTATAATGGGTGAACTCAGCCTGGGACATGCGGGCTTCATGTGCATCGGAGCCTTTTCGTCAGCCTTCTTTTCCATGTGTATGAAGGAAACTATCACCAACTCTCTGTTAAGATTTATCATTGCCATAATCATAGGTGCGCTTATGGCTGCAGTCTTCGGCTTCCTTATAGGCATTCCGGTGCTGAGACTGAGAGGAGATTACCTGGCGATAGTGACTCTGGCTTTTGGAGAGATCATTAAAAATATAATAAATGCCATGTATGTGGGCAAGGACAGCAATGGAATACATGTTTCCCTCAAGGATTCCGCAAGTCTGGGTCTTGAAGAGGGCGGCACTGTTATCATCAACGGAGCACAGGGTATCACCGGCACTCCCAATGATTCCACCTTTACTATAGGTATCATATTGCTGCTCATCAGCCTGTTTGTGGTACTTAATTTTGTAAAATCCAGAAGCGGCCGTGCTGTTATGGCCATAAGGGATAATCGTATTGCCGCTGAATCAGTCGGTATCAATATAAGCAAATATAAGCTTATGGCTTTTTCCATAAGTGCCAGCCTGGCAGGTGTGGCAGGAGCTCTTTATGCACATAACCTGGCTACTCTGAATGCCCTGCCCAAGAATTTCGGCTACAATATGTCCATCATGATACTGGTGTACGTGGTACTGGGAGGCATTGGAAATATCAGGGGCTCTTATATTGCGGCTGCCATACTTACGGTGCTCCCTGAGCTGCTCAGAAGCTTCAGCGATTACCGTATGCTCATATACTCAATAGTGCTCATAGCGATGATGCTCTTCAATGCCAGTCCCGGCGGAATGGCGCTGAAAGAAAAGCTCAATCCAAAGAAGCTTATTGCGGCTAAGAAGACAGCTAAGGAGGTGGAGTAAGATGGCTTTACTTGATGTAACCAATCTGGGAATATCCTTCGGCGGCTTAAGGGCCGTTGACTCCTTTGAACTTCATATAGAAAAGGGACAGCTGTATGGACTGATAGGTCCCAACGGAGCAGGAAAGACCACGGTCTTCAACATGCTCACCGGTGTATATAAGCCTACCGATGGCAAAATAGAACTGGATGGCAAAAATATCACGGGAATGAAAACAACCCAGATCAATAGGGAGGGTGTGGCAAGAACCTTCCAGAATATCCGCCTTTTTAAGGAAATGAGTGTACTGGATAATGTAAAGGCCGGACTTCATAACGGCTATGAATATTCAACATTCTCAGGGATATTCAGACTCCCTTCTTATTACAAGGTTGAGAAGGCTATGGACGAGAAGGCACTGGAACTGCTCTCGGTATTTGATCTTGATAAGGAAGCACAGGTGCTTGCAAGCAATCTGCCCTATGGTAAGCAGCGTAAACTGGAGATTGCCAGGGCACTGGCAACAGATCCCAAGCTCTTGCTGTTAGATGAGCCTGCAGCCGGTATGAACCCTAATGAAACAGGGGAACTGATGGACACAATACAGCTTATCAGAGAAAAATTCGACATGACGGTGCTTCTGATAGAACATGACATGAAGTTGGTATCCGGTATCTGTGAGAAGCTTACAGTGCTGAATTTCGGTCAGGTACTGGCACAGGGTAATACAAGTGAGGTGCTCAATAACCCGGAGGTTATCAAGGCATATTTGGGAGAATAGATTATGGCAATGCTTAAAGTAAGTGACCTGGAAGTTAATTACGGTATGATCAAGGCCATTAAGGGTGTGAGCTTTGAGGTAAACCAGGGTGAGGTAATCTCGCTCATAGGAGCCAATGGCGCCGGCAAGACCACTATCCTTCATGCAGTCAGCGGACTGCTGGGCAAGACTAATGGTACCGTGCTCTTCAAGGACAATGATATTACAAAGACGGCAGCCCACGATATAGTGAAAATGGGAATGGCCCACGTGCCTGAGGGCAGACGTGTATTTGCCCAGCTGTCTGTTTATGAAAATCTTAAACTGGGAGCCTATACCCGCAGCGATAAGAATGAAATGGAAGAAACGCTGGCTATGGTATATGAGAGATTTCCCAGATTAAAGGAAAGAAAGAATCAGCTGGCAGGAACTCTGTCAGGCGGAGAGCAGCAGATGCTGGCCATGGGCAGAGCACTTATGTCTCATCCGGACCTGATACTTATGGATGAGCCCAGTATGGGACTTTCGCCTATCCTGGTTGAGGAAATATTCAGTATAATAAGAGATATATCCGCCACGGGAACTACGGTGCTTCTGGTTGAACAGAATGCCAAAAAGGCCTTGGCCATAGCCGACAGGGCATATGTGCTGGAAACCGGCAATATAATCCTTACGGGTGATGCCAAGGAGCTTATGAATGATGAGTCTGTGAAGAAGGCTTATCTGGGAGAATAGGAGGTATTTTTATGGGTTACGTTATCACGATAGGAAGAAGCTACGGCAGTGGCGGCAGAACAATGGGCAAGCTGCTTGCTGAAGAACTGGGGCTCAGATACTGCGACAGGGAGCTGCTGCGTATTGCCTCAGACAAGAGCGGCATCAACGAGGAACTGTTCGGACAGGCTGACGAGAGGGTTAAGCAGCTGTAAAAATTTTTCAGGACCAAAAAAGTCGACATAGATGCTGTTCCGGCTGCAGCCGATTCAGAGAGCTTTGTTTCAGATGATAATCTTTTCCGTATCCAGGCTGAGGTCATCAGAGAGCTGGCAAAGGAAGGCGATTGTGTGATAGTAGGCCGGTGTGCCAATTATATACTTAGAGATGACCCCAATGTAATAAAGCTTTTCTGCTATTCCTCTCTGGAAAACTGCGTAGAGCGTGAAAAAGCTCTTTCGGGGATGGACGAGAAGGAAATCGTCAAAAAGATTCAGAAAATAGATAAGAACCGTGCTGAGTATTATAAGTACTACACCGGTCAGGAGTGGAATGCGGCTGAGAATTACGATCTGTGCCTGAACACTGCTTCCATGACCTACGAGCAGCTGATAAAGGTGGTCAAGGCTTATATAGAAGAATTCAATAAATAGCCTTAAAAGAGTGGTAAAGGAGTGTAAAATGCTTAATCAGACATATATAGATATGATGTCTAAAAAATCGGTTATACGTACACTGTCGGAATATGCAGTGGCCAGAGGTAAGGAAATCGGATATGATAACGTGTTTGACTATACCCTGGGCAATCCCTCAGTGCCTGTGCCTGAACAGATCAATGAGACCATGATCAGACTCCTGCAGACAAAAAGTTCCATGGAACTGCATGGCTACAGTCAGAGCCTGGGTATACCCGAAGTGAGACAGAAGGTTGCCGATTCCTTAAACAAAAGATTCGGCATGGATTATACGGCCGACCATATATTCATGACCAGTGCTGCAGCAGGTGCACTGGCACATGCCTTCAGGCTGGTGACGGTGCCCGGGGATGAAATACTGACCTTTGCCCCATTCTTCCCTGAATATCATCCTTATGTGGATCTGTCTGGAGCAGTGCTTAAGGTGGTGCCGCCGGATGTACCGAATTTTCAGATCAATTTCGAGGCCTTTGAGTCCATGATAAATGAAAAGACCATGGCGGTTATGATAAATACCCCCAATAATCCGACGGGTATATGCTATTCGACCGAGACCTTGAAAAAACTGGCCGCAATGCTTACAGAGAAGTCAAAGCAGTATGGGCACGTGATCTATCTGATATCTGATGAGCCCTACAGGGAAATTGTGTTTGAGGGTACGGATTCACCGTATGTGTCCAAGTTCTACGATCATACCTTAAGCTGCTATTCATATTCGAAGTCTATGTCGCTTCCCGGCGAGCGTATCGGTTATCTGGCCATTAATCCCAGATGCGAAGGCGCTGATAAGATGGCTGTGATGTGCGGACAGATCTCCAGGGGAATAGGACATAATTGCCCTTCTTCCATAATGCAGCTGGCTATTGCAGAGAACCTGGAGCTGACCTCTGATATGTCTGTATATGAGACCAATATGAATATACTCTATAAGGAACTTACCGATTTGGGCTTTGAGGTGGTAAAACCGGGCGGAACCTTTTATATATTCCCCAAGGCTCTGGAAAAGGATGCAGTGGAATTCTGCAACAAGGCCAAGAAATATGACTTTATAGCAGTGCCGGCGGACAGCTTTGGATGCCCGGGGTATATCAGAATTGCTTATTGCATATCAACGGATAAGGTTGAGCGTTCCCTGGAGGCTATAAGAAAGTTCGTTAGGGAAAACTACTAAAAAGACGAAACCAATATTGGTGAAAATGTCAGAATTATGTTGACAGATATTAAATTATGGTTTACACTCTTTGTGCTAGTTTATAGATTTATACGCGTTATGTGATGGTATATAGGGTTTTACAGAAGGGAGAATATTACCATGGCAATCAAGAAGGTTACTGCAGCTGAGGCAGCTGAGGTTAAGGCTACAGCAAAGGCAGAGGCAGCAAAGGCAGCAGAAGCAGCAAAGGCAACAGAAGCAAAGAAGGAAGAGGCTGTAAAGAAGGAAGAGCCTGCAAAGCAGGCAGAGCCCGCAAAGAAAGCAGCTCCTCCAAAGAAGGCAGCAGCACCCAAGGCAGCAGCAAAGCCTTCAGCAGTTATCGAGATTCAGTTTGGTGATAAGAA
>R03__coassemble_1149_pt1 | contig 12939 bp, 9 predicted proteins | sample R03__metabat2_low_PE_031 | metagenome-assembled genome bin R03
CCTTGACCAGGAGGCAGGCATCGGCAGCTGTAGCGGCCGTAATATATGGGCTCGGGGTAGCATTTTCACTGGCGCCCGTGGCTGTTGCGCTGACGCTGCCGGCCACTGAGGTAATGGTGGGAGCCGTTCCATCCACATTGTCATAAGCCAGCCTTACCCTGTAGACATCATATTCCTGAACGTCTTTTTCCTCTATGGCTGAATTGGCTGTGTTATTGAAATTAACATCCGTCAGTCCCGTGATACCGGCACTGTCAATATATTTGATGCTGTCAACGCTGGTGCTCTCAAGCTGTTCGGTAATGGAATACTGTTTGGTCTCAGCCTCGGTGTATTTAAGAGTTGTATCTGTTCTGTAGCCCGTAAATACATATCTTCCGGCATAATCGGAATTGCCCGTGGCATAGACCTCATCCCTAAGTGAGGAAAGAGCATCCATTATGGTCTGCCTGTCCGAACTGGTCAGCTTCTCACTGGAGCCCTTGGTACACTGCTCTATCATGTCCGTAAGAACGCTGGACACACTGGTAAGAGCGTCTTCGGTTATCTGCATCCAGCTCTCGGCATCAGGTATGTTCTTCTCATAATACTGAGTTACCTGGCTGACGTTGGTACGCAGTCTCAACGCTCTTATGGCTACAACAGGGTCCTCAGAGGGCCTGTTGATCTTCTTCTCGGTTGCCATCTGATTGGACAGTTTGTCCTGCAGTTTTTTATTTGTATTGATATTGGAAAGTGTGTTGTTCTGTATAACCTTGGTTGTGACTCTCATATTTTGTCCTCGCGTGTCAATAAGCCTGACTGCATCGGCCGTAAAGCTTACCTTACGGCCTTTCAGTTATTATATCGACCGCTTAGGGCAAAAAGTTTAGTTATACACCTGTAGAAAGTATTAATCTGTCATAAACTTCTGTCAGCGTCTGTATCATCTTGCTGGCAAGTGTATATGCATTTTGATATTTCACCAGATTGACGGACTCCTCATCCACGTCTACACCGGATATGGATATCCTCTGGTTGTCTATTGAATTGCCTATATTTTCATAATTGGTATGGAAGGTTGTGGCATTGTTGGTATTCAGGGCCACATCCGACAATATACAGGTCAGAAATTCCGAGGTGGAAGCTCCCCTGTAGCTGGCTATATTCTTGTTGTAGCACATGTCAACAAGAGCGCTTACATTGCTGTAATCGTCCACGCCTGCTGCTGCATCCTGCTTGGTAGCAAGCAGACCCGAATCCTCTATCATATTCTCCAGTACAGAGAAATTAGAAGCAGTCATACGATAGTAGCTGTCTGATTTGCTGCCGATAGTAGCCGAAATATTATTGCCCAGAGCATCATTATACTGGTCAGTAAAAGCCTGCTGGCCTGTGGTGGTAGTCAGATCGGCCGTAAAAAGCAGTACACCTGCATCTCCATCAGCTGTATATCCGTCTTCCAGTATGGAATTGAAGGCATTGGAAAAGATCCTGCACCACTCATTGAGCTGCTCCTGATAATAGGGCACGCCCTGATAATTGATGGGCTGGCCTATCTCTGCCTCCTTGCCTGTCTTATTCTGGGTTACATACTGCTCACTGGCATCGGTGTCTATATCAAAGGTATAGTAGCATTTGCCCGTGGCATCATCATACTCATAGGTCCAGTCATCATAGTAAAACTCCGTGTTGCCCAGGCTTATGATTCCGCCTGTATCAGACAGGGTACATTTGTCCAGATCCTTAAGATAATCCAGGCTCACCTCGACCTTTACCTTCTGTATGCCTGTGGCAGTATCCACTTCACCCACGCTGTCTATCTTGCCCTGGAAATTCTCGGCATTGTTGCCGTCACGCATATGAACCAGGCCTTCAAGCTCGCCGCCCAGCATAATGTTGTAGAGGTTGAACTTGTCGCCCAGTGCTCCCGTTGTGGGATTGGCTACCCAGTATACATCATAAAGGCCGTTAACGTCCGACTGGTTGACCTTCTCATCAGTAGTACGTGCCACACAGGCAAGCTGTCTGTAATCGCTGGTATCTACCAGGGTCTGACCGCCTGCTATCTTGATGATATACTGAGTTCCTCCTGTCTCCCTGTCAGGGTCGTTGGAATCCACTATGTCATATTCATTTACTTCTATGCTGACTATTTCGGAAAGCTGGTCAACTAACAGGGTACGACGGTCCCTAAGCTCATTGGCAGCTGTTCCGGATATCTCTATTACATTGATCTGCTTATTCAGAGTGGCAATGTCACTGGCCAGGGAATTGATCTCATCTATCTTGATCTTAAGCTCTGCATTTACATCATCCTGGACCTGGTTTAAGGAATTGGCCATACTGTTGAAATACTGGCAAAGATTGGTCGCATAGCCTATAAACTGGGACTTGGTAGACTCACTGGCGGGATTCTTCTTAACCTCAGCTAAGGCCGTCATCATCTCATCAAATACCGTAGAGAAGCCCTCGATGGTGTCATCATCCCGGAAATAATCCTCTATCTGGGTCATATAGTATTCCTTCATGCTGTACTCGCCGGTATTGGTATTGTTGGACCAGTATTTCTGATCATAGAAATCATCATGGATACGCTCTATGGAAAGCACATCCACACCTGCGCCCGCACAACCGTAGGTAGTGAAGGTACGTATGGCAGTAGCCGCTGTCTGATTGACCTCCTGGCGGCTGTAGCCCTCAGTCTCGGAGTTGGCTATATTATTGGCTGTTGTATTTAAGCCTGCATTGGCTCCCAACAGTCCTGTATATGCAATATTAAGTCCAAAAAATTGTGAAGGCATAGGCTAACTCCTATCCGGTCTTAAGACCCCAGTGTGTTAATGAGATGCTCTAACATTTCACTAACGGAATTGATGTATCTTGAGGATGCATTATAGGCATTCTGGAACTTGATCATATAGGTAAGCTCCTCATCGGTAGATACACCGGTTATCTGCTCTCTGGCATTGGCCGTGGCATTTACGGTCTGTTCCTGGCTCGTAAGTATGGAACTGTAGACATAACCGGAATTGGCCACCTGGCTTACCAGGTCACTATAATAATCGACAAAAGACGAGTATTTCTTAACATTTATGTTGAGGACATTATTTTCCTCTTCAAAGGCATCCTTTAAGGCTTCCGTGGTGGTAAAATCCACGCTGCCGTCGGGAAGGGTAAAGCCCAGCTTGGCCGGCTGCTGCAGCAGTTCTATGTTGATCTGCAGGTTGGTGGTATTGTAGAGGGTCTCATTGACCGCCTCATCCTCATCCACATATTCATATTTTCCCGTAGCAGTATTATATGTGTAACCGTCACTGGCTATCTTGGTAAATACCTGTATGGGATTGCCGTTATCATCCCTCAGATAGTTTGTAGTCGGATCAATTGCCGTGGCCCTGTCAGCCGCATCGGACAGTACCTGATTGACTGTGGTTGCTATATTGTGGACCAGCTGGTCGAATTCGGCCATTATGTTCATACACAGGGACTGGGATACGGAATTGGTATAATTGCCTTCCTTTAAGTCCGTGTAATTGGCCTTATGGTCGCCTCTGGCTAAGAGTGTGGACTTAAGCTTTCCTATATCGGTATTGATATCAGAGGAAATGACTCTCTCAAGATCGAAGACCTTGGCCTTTTCCACCTCTTCATCACTGACCACCTTGTTGCCCAGCTCATCATAGGTATACTTGGCATTTTTCTCCCAGTATATATTATAAAAGCCTGTCTCCGGGTCTTCCTTGGTGGCTATCTTATAGGCGATCTCTCCTCTGACCAGATCCTCACCTTCAAGCTGTACCCATACAGTGGAATCCAGGTCCTCGGAATAGGTGATCTTGGCTAAGGCAGACAGCTCATCCAGGATGTTGTTTCTCTCATCCCTTAAGTCATTGGCTACCTCGAAGCCGCCGCATTCTATGTTTCTTATCTCATCATTCAGCGTCTTCAGTCTGTCGGCGTAATCATTGATGGTATCCACCATAGACTTGACCTGGGTATTTAAGCTCTCCTGATAGGATACCAGGCCCTCATATACTGACTGGCCTCTTGCCAGGAATTCCGAACAGCGCTCTACAAAAAGTCCCTGGGTCACTGAACTGCTGGGGTCCTTGGAAAGCTCCTGCACGGAGGTCCACAGATCATCTATGGACTCCTGGAAGGATTCACCGTTCATCTCATCCAGCAGAGCCGATATTTCATCCAGTACATCACAGCTGGTCTCATAGAAGCCCTGTCTTCCATACTCACGACGATAAGTATTGTCAAGGAAGGTGTCTCTGACCTGACGGGTCTTGGCATAGACTACACCCAGGCCCACCTGCTGGTTTGAAATAGCCTTGTTGTCCCATTTGATGGTATTGTATACGTCTGTGGCCTGAAGGATCTGCTGACGTGTATAGCCGGTATTCTCCGCATTGGCCACATTATGTGCAGTTGTATTAAGTGAATTAAGACTTGTCTGCAGGCCCGATACGCCTACATATAAGCTTCCCATTAATGACATATGCTTACCTCAGTTAACTTCTGCTGTCAAAGCCGCCCCTGCCTGTTCCCATAAGGCTTCCGCTGTTATAGGCGTTTCTGTTGTAATTGGCAGTTTCCGGTGCGGTCTTCATGGACTGCAGCACGGTAATATCAAATCTTACCATTTCCAGTGAGCTCTCTATCAGAACCCTGTTCTGCTCATTGACTCTGGTCATCTGGGCCATTATATCAGCAAGTTCATCATGCAGGGTGGCCAGCCTCTTTTGCTCCGTAGGCCTTCCCGCCATCATGGTCACCAGATTGCTCAGTTTCAGTTCGCTGACATCCTTGTTCAGCACATTTGCCATGTCCTTCATGCACACATCCCTTTTCTTATCCAGGTTGTTGATGCGTGATACTATGGTCTGCTCCTCATCCGTGATCTGTGTTAACATGTCAAGATCCGCACTGACGAGAACCGGTGTCTTTTTCAATGACAAAGCAAGAAGGTCTTTGTATTCCTTCTTTTCCTGCTCTAAAACATTGATCAATTCCTCCATCAGACTGGCCACCGGTATTCTCTCCTTTTACTAAAAAAGGCGGGATGAATTTCATCCCGCCGCTTTCCTTGTACTAAAGTGCGCGGTTATACTTCGCAAAAAGTTTCTCCGCAAAGCTGTCACTGTCAACGCTATAGGTTCCTGCGTCAATCTGACTCTTAATATCGCTTACCATGTCTTCCCTGACATCAGGAGCATTTGCCACAGCGCTCTTTGCTGTCTGGATATCCTTGCCTAAGCTGGAAATCTGCAGTTGATCAGAGAAGCTTTTGGAAGTTTCCGTCTTCACTTTGGTATTTTGTGTACCCAGATTATACATACTGGTAATCTGAGCATATGCATCTATACGCATATCCGCTCCTCCTTTTTGGAACTAAACTTTTTGTTTCACTTATTTTATCGGTATATTGGGTGATTACTTTAGAGCAAAATCAAATTTTTTTAAATTTATTCAAAGCTTTCCCCGTCATCCTCTATGACAGTGGTATCCAGGGCATTTTCCACATTCTGCCCCGTACAGCTGTTATAGATATACACATGGTCGAATATGGCTCTCCAGGAGCTGTGGGCCTGTCCGGTAGCGCATATGTATACCTGCCCGTTGACTATGGTATAGCTCACTGCACAGTTGCCTGCCGCAGGAACGTAGCCGGTCTTGGCTCCCATTACCTCCGTTGCGGTGTATTTGTCCTCGATCCTTCTTAGGAACCAGTTGGACAGTTCTATGCCATCAGGATGCTGGTCTGTTGAACTGGTGGTATATTTATGGGCATACAGCACCTGACGGGCCAGATCGTTTTCTATGGCAGCCTTCATTATCATGGAAATATCCACAGCCGTGGTATAGTGATCGGCAGCATAGCAGCCTGCGGGATTGGTAAAATGAGTGGTCGCTGACAGTCCCAGCTCGGCCACCCTGTCATTCATCATAGCCACGAAATCTTCCTCGGAACCGGCTACATACCTGGCCAATGCTGAGCAGCACTCGCCGCCGGAGGGTAGTATGGCGCCGTACAGCAGATCCCTTACGGTCACTGTTTCCCCTGCCTCAAAGCCGGCAATACTTAAGTCATTTGTATAAGCATAATCCGTATCTACGGTATCCACTGTGACCAAAGCATCCAGATCATCTATATTTTCGGCAGCCACAAGCAGGGTCAGGACCTTGGTCATGGAAGCCGGATTAATCCTCTCCCTTGCATTTCTTGAGACAATCAGCTGACCTGTGGTGGCATTGATCAGGGATACATAGGTACTCTGCACATTTTCTTCGGAAACAGACTGCATGTCGGCGGCATCACTTACCTCATAGCCCTCTGCCAGATCAGGCAAAGCCACCGTCAGCTCCATCATGCCCGCAATGACCTTTGCAGTAGGTTCGGGAGTGGGCTCAGGTGTCAGAGCCAGCATGGCAGCCTCCTCCTCAGCCTGGAGTCTGGCCACTTCAACTTCTTTTTCAAGCTTTTTTTCTTTGATGGCACCACAGCCCTTAACTATGAGCACCACTGCCAGTATCAGTATGAGAAGAGCAGCTGTCACATAGGGAGCCAGCATTTTTATCTGCTTACGTCTCCTGGCCTGTCTTCTTTTTTCTTCCTTCATCCGATCGCGCCTTTGTGCGCGCTGCCTCTCTTCGGGATCCATATCTCACCTATAGAAAAACAGGTAAACATATCTGCTTACCTGTTTGATTGTTACTTGCTCTCGTGGTATTCCTTTTCAGTGTTGACACTCCAGATATTGGACTTGTCCTTATTTCCGCTCAGGATATTTTTGACTGTCTCAAAGGAGGTACACATTGAATGATCCAGGTTGTTGTATCTGTGCTGGCCGTTCCTGCCCACGCAGTAGAGGTTATCTATCGAGCTTAAATATTCTACCAGCTCATCCATCCGGTCATAGGTATCAAAGTAGGCCGGATATGCCTTCTTGACCTTCTCCTCATGGTAGTCCATAACTTCCGACTTATCCTTGATCAGTCCCAGTTTTACCATATCTGCTATGGCAAACTGTGCAAACTCATCCTCTGTCATATTCCACCATTCATCATTTTCATAGCAGAAATATTCAAGTCCTACCCAGACTGTATGCTCCAGATCCTTTACCATATAGGGCGACCAGTTGTTGTATACCTGGAAACGGCCCATTTCAATGCCCTTGTCATGTACATATACCCAGTTATCCGGGATAATATTTCCTATGGTCTTAAGCTTTGTCTGATTCTTCAGGGCAAGCCCGGGTACCAGCACTCCCAGGGTAATATAATCCCTGTAGGGCAGGCCGCCTGCTATGGTACGCATATCCTCAGGCACATCATTCATGCCTGCCACAAGATCCTTGACGGGCATACTTGAAATAACATAATCGCCCTCAAATATCTCTTCTTTGCCATCTGCAAGCACCCTTACACCCGTAAGATGGTTGTTCTCATCCTTGATCACGCCTACCACCTGATGCTTCTTTAATATCTTACCGCCCATTTTGATTATTTCTTCAGCGGTCACGTCCCACAGCTGTCCGGGTCCTAACTTGGGATATTTAAATTCTTCTATAAGGGAGGTCTCCACCTTGCGGTTCTTGTTACCGGGAAGCACCTTGCCGAACATGTCCTTTAAGATAGCCATGATCGACAACCCCTTTACTCTCTGTGCACCCCAGTCAGGTGCTATAACGCTGGGATGTCTGCCCCAGAGATTCTCAGTATATCTTTCAAAGAACATACTGTAGAGCTTCTTTCCGAAACGGTTGATGTAGAAATCCTCTAAGCTGTTTTCCTTGCGCTTGTGTATTGCCGAGCCAATGTAGCTGAAGCCCACCTGCATCGTGGTCCACAATCCCATGTTGGTAAAGGTCTCAAGCTTAAGCCTGATGGGATAATCGTAGAATTTTTTATTGAAGAATATCCTGGACACTCTGCGTCTGGTCAGCATGGTGCGGTCAGACTCTTCAGGATCGGGGCCGTTCTTGCTCAGGGGTACCTCAACTCCCAGTGTCTTATAGTCGGAAGCGGGCCTGCCCTGCATGGGGAGCATATTGTCCCACCATTCATTGACCTCGCTGACCTTGGAGAAGAACCTGTGTCCTCCCATGTCCATACGGTTGCCCTTATATTCCACAGTCTTGGAGATTCCGCCCATATGCTCGCTTTCCTCGAACACTATGACCTCAAAGTCCTCTCCTTTTTTTAATAATTCATAGGCTGCAGTAAGTCCGGCAGGACCTGCACCGATAACCAATGCTCTTTTCATGTAATTTCCTTTCAGGAACCATATTGCGGATTGTCATTAAAACCCATACGAAAAACATTATAACATAAGTCTCTCAAATTTAACACCTTGCTCACAGGCTGCCTATGATGGCATTAAATATTTTCACATAGGTGTCAGTATCGTAATGCAGGCCGTCCACTATCTTGCAGCCTGCTGCCTGTATATAGGTATAAGTATCTATCCACTTTACTCCGGAAAGCTGTCCGGGCATGGTGGAATTGAATACCTCCACCTGCTCCTTTGTGGTGTAGGGATTTTCCCATACCGGATTGACCGACACATAATAGGTCTTGGCCCCTCTGGCAGCCCACTCAGCAGCCTTCTGGTTGGTAAGGGTCGCATAATTATATACATCTCCGGGGTCGTTGACACCCATGCAGATAACCACCTTGGTGCCCTTGCCCACTATGGCATCCGCCCTGGGAATGGCCGTATCCCTGAACCATTCATAGCGTTTGCCGTTGTCGCATATCCACGAGCAGCCTCCGCCTCCCACGGCCTCCTTCATCTGTACGCATCTGGAATCTCCGATGAAAAGTATGCCCGCAGGTGCCGCTACAGCCACAGTACTCGTGGTCTGGGCAGTGCCGTTTGCAGCAGCCTCAGCAGCCTTTTGCTCCTTAATCGCAGCCAGTGCCGCAGCTTCTTCCTTTTCCCTTCTCAGCTGCAGTACCGACTTGGTATGATCTGTCGCGCCCTCAGGCAGTGCGTCACAGGCCAGCGCCTCATTTCCCATAAAGGTAAGTGCTAACAGCACGCATATGAGCAATGCCATTATCTTTTTCATTTTATTTTTCCTCCCGCCTCACAGGTAATATTTTCTTAAAAGCAAGTCCTATCAGCCACTCCAGGGCAAAGCCCAGGGGCAGGCATATTATCACGGTCACCAGAGCCGCCAGCAGGCAGTTCAATACATAATTCCAGCCATCGTGCATCATCACAACCTTCCAGAAAAGTCTGGTATGCATGAGGTAAATATACAGTGAATAGGTACCCATAGAGCATAATACCACTCCGAAGCCCCTGATGTTGATAATGATTCCCGCCATGGCTATGGTAAAGAATATGCTTCTGCACATTTCAAGGCTTAAAATGGGATTGGCTGCATATAGATAAGCAAACAGAGCTGTTCCTATGATCCCCACCGCCGGCAGGGCAATCCTCATCCATTTTGCCGCAAATATTTTCTCATTCACATTCTCAGCGGCTGCCATATATATTCCCAGCAGGAAAGCCGCGTTGGACAATATCCAGAAATCCGCCCTGTCCTGACTGTAGAGCCAGAAGCTGAAGCCCGCCACTGACGCAGTCATCAGTATGAGGTTTACCTTGGGCACATTGTAAAGCACTATGAAGATGATATAGAAGGCAAAGAGCACATACATATACCAGTAATCATAGCCTGTAAGCAGCTTAAGTACATCTTCACCGCTTGTAAGCCCACCCTCGATAATGACAAAAAATCCCACTATAAGGATATAAGGAAGATAGGCTGACAAAAATCTCTTCAGGGCGAAACGGGCGTTTACCCCGCTTCTTTTGGCGCTCTTCATAAGTCCGTAGCCCGAAAGCAGGAAAAATATATCCACCCCGTATACTCCCCATGTACCCAGGAATTCTTTAAGCGCCGGGTGAGTCGGTTCAACATACATCCAGTTGGCATAATGTGAAAGGACTACCATTATTATGGCAATGCCTCTGAAAAATTTGCTTGTTTTAATGTCTATCATAAATTTCACCCGTAATTATATTATGTGACACAAATGTCATTAGCGGACCATTAAAATCTAAAATAGGAAGCCAGAGTATAATACAGAGCCTTGTTGTCATTAATAAGGCTGATGCTGCTGCCTGAGGCACAAAATACCATCAGACTGTAGAAAAGGCCCAGCGCAAAAGCAACATAGGCAATTCTGACACTGATGTCATATCTTATGACGTTGCGCCCCCTGTCCAGATATACCATCCACAGCATACCCGCAGCCAAGGAAAGGGGAAGTGCACAGTCACAGCTGTAGCGCAGCAGCACTCCCGCGCCATTGGCATCAAAGCCGGCTATGACCAGTCCGCAGACAAGCAGATATATGAGCATACCTCTTAAGGGCCTCTCCATTTTCTTAAAGCCGCAGCCTATGAGCATCAGGATGCTGAACATAAAGGCATTGGCCGTAAGCAGACCTCCATAGGTATATTCCACCATATAGCGTCCAAGGTAATCGCAGGAAAGTTCCGTAGGCCTGACAAAGGGGAAGTCTGCTGACACCTGTGTCGGTTCAAGCAGGAAGCTGTATAGACCTCTGAATATCCTCTCCAGATTAAAGCCCCTGTGGTTCATGTCATTGGTAGTCAGGGAATAGGTGGCTCCGAAATCAAATATATTTCCGAATCTGGCATAATTGTACCAGCATACCAGCGCTGCCACAGCCACATAGGGAAGCACAAAGCATACTGTATCCCAAAGGGTTTCCTTTGTCAGCAGTCTGCGAGATTTTATACCGTCTTCAAAGAAAAACCATATCAGCACCAGCCCGAAGATCAAAAAGAGCTGTGGCCTGCAGCCTGCCACCAGGGCCATGGAAAGAGAGCCCCCGGCTATAAGGAGCAGCCTGCCCGCATAACCCTTCCTGCCCTTTGACGCATCCATATTTAAGGCAAATCTGTAGAGAGCAAGGCCTATAACTGCAAAGGCGCTGCCTGCGAGTATGGGAATATTGTAGATATCAGGTCTGCTGACCAGATAGACAAAATCGGCCATCAGTGCCAGAGCAAATGTTACCCCAAGCCAGCCAAAATAGGGCAGGCTCTTAAGGTAGCGGCTGCAATAAGCCCCGCTCAGGCCAAACAGCCCGACTGCCAGCAGGGCATATAAAATAAAGATAACCGTGGCATTGCTCAGATCCCGGCCTGTCAGACAGTAGTAGGGATAATAAAAGAGCACTTCGGGCACTATGCCGAAATATTCATAATAATGTCCCTCATAATAGGCATAGTCCATGCTGTAGGTAACACCATCGCTCATGAGAGCAATGGTATCATAGGGATTATCCGCATTGAGCAGCCCCTCATCCACCTCGTGGTCACTCAGTATGACACTGCCCTCTTTAAGGCTGTGGGCCAGCTCCTGATACTGCTTGTGGTGGGGCCAGGGGGAATCCTGCAGGATAAGATCAGACTTTGAAAGTCCCCTGCCTATAAGGATAAGCATTATAAGGGCCAATAGAGTTATAACATTCTGTACCCTGTTTTTGGGGTCATAATAGTATTCGTGGATAAAGGACCTGCTGAAAGTAAGATAGGCTCCAAGCAGAAGCACAAAGACCACCAGCATTCTGATGGGCTTAACATCAATGGGCTTGCTTTCATTGGCCCATAGGGAATTGATCACCACATGTGTCCCTTCCTCAGCCATAACCCTGAGCTCTATGGTATGGACCTCTCCCTGGGGATATACATTGCTGTAATGTGTGGGCTCTACCCCATTGCAGACCGTAAACTCACCTGCCACATATTCGTACTTATCACCTTCATCCGTCAGTATCACGGATACTTCGGCGGTCTCATAGTCCTCCACGTATATGTCAGCGTAGACATTTTTGACCTGACAGTCCACCTCACAGGGTCCGCTGTAGAAATCTCCGTTCTCATCCGTATAGCCCTCCCCTGAAAGGCTGATAGGAGTAAGTCCCAGGCTCCTTAAAGCACTGTAGTTAAATACCGTAAGTTCCAGGACCAGGGTCATCAGGGCTACAATGATCAGTGCAATATTAAATTTGCGGGTAAATATATCCTTTAACTTCATGTGTCCTTATAATCTGCAAAAAGGCACCGCCTTCACGGTGCCTTGGGTTTACTTTTTTCTCTTAAGTGATTGTCTGGCTCCATGCATTTCTCTTCCCGCCAGCACATCATCTACTGCGTCCATACGCAGGCCTGCATCTATGAAATCGCAATATTTACAGAAGGGCCATTCCTGTCGGCCATCCCTTATCTTTTCCCTTACCTGTCTGTACATGTCGCTGTTCCAGGCTTCCTTCAGGCTTATCTTGTTCAGGTCTCCGAAATCAGTTACCTCAAAGTTATCACAGCAGCACAGTCCCAGGCGGCCATCAGGGAAAATAAATACATCCGTATAAGGCATCAGGCAGGTCTCCTTTATTACCTTGGTTGTATTCTTCTTATTGGGAGCCGAGCCTGCTCTGTTGGTCAGTACAGCCTGCACATATCTCATCTGTATCAGGATGTCCACCCCTTCGGTTTCCTCAGGATGAGCCTTGAAATAATCGTAGATCACCTGCACATTATCATGCAGCTTCATATCTTCACAGTAATTGTTGATGATCAGCTGGTCCACATAGGGCAGCACGCTCTTTACCTTGTCCACATCCAGAATGAGTCCGTTGGTGGACATGAAAATAAAGGAATCCGGCAGCTTCTCACGACAATACTTATGAAACTCCACGATCCTGGTATCCAGCCAGGGCTCATTATTGCCATACAGTGTCAGATGTCCCTTGTAGCCCCAGTCTGCCAGCTGGTCGATGATGCCGTAGAACATATCATCTTCCATTCTCTTATAGGGGCGCTTCTCCGCATATTTGTTGGCTGTGCAGAAGGCACAGTTGCTGTTGCAGCGGTTGATGGTCTCTATATTCACTATCAGGGGA
>R03__coassemble_1167_pt1 | contig 12814 bp, 13 predicted proteins | sample R03__metabat2_low_PE_031 | metagenome-assembled genome bin R03
TGGAAGGTTGCCATCCTAACATTTTAAAAAGATTAGAAAAAATAAATTTAGATATTCTTGGAATGTTATGAGTCTGATTAAAACATCCAAATTATCATTTGATAATATAAGAAGGGACGAGGAAGGTAATGTTGAAGGCATTACCCGAGCTCTTGATGACCTGGATCTGGAAATAGAGGCAGGTCAGTTTATTGCGGTCCTGGGACACAACGGAAGCGGTAAATCAACCTTTGCAAAGCATATCAATGCCCTGCTGTTCCCCACTGAAGGGTGTATCTGGGTGGATGGAAAGAATACCTCGGATATGTCACAGGTGTGGGATGTGAGGCAGAGTGCGGGCATGGTATTCCAGAATCCGGATAACCAGATAATAGCCCAGGTCGTAGAGGAGGATGTGGGTTTTGGCCCTGAAAACATGGGTGTCCCTACTGCTGAGATCTGGCAGAGGGTTGAAGAGAGCCTGAAGGCCGTGGGTATGTGGGAATACAGGCTGCATTCCCCTAATAAGCTCTCAGGAGGCCAGAAGCAGAGAGTGTCCATCGCCGGGGTAATGGCCATGCATCCCAAATGCATTGTATTGGACGAACCTACGGCAATGTTAGATCCCGGAGGACGCAGGGAAGTCATCAGGGCGGCAAGAGCCTTAAATGAAGTAGAGGGCATAACAGTCATACTTATTACCCACTATATGGAAGAGGTCATATACGCCCACAGAGTGTTTGTTATGGATGAAGGTAAGCTTGCGCTGGAGGGCAGCCCCAGGGAAATCTTCTCCCAGGTTGAAAAGCTCAAGGAACTGCGCCTGGATGTGCCTCAGGTAACCATGCTTGCCTATGAACTTAAGAAAAAGGGTCTGAGACTGCCTGATGGCATACTGACCAAAGAGGAACTGGTAAAATGTCTATCATAGTAAATCATCTGTGGCACAGCTATGATGTGGATACAAATCTGAGGGTGGATGCCCTAAAGGACATTTCCTTCAGCATATCAGATGGAGAATTCATAGGACTTATCGGGCATACGGGAAGCGGTAAATCCACTCTGGTGCAGCACTTAAACGGACTGCTTAAGGCCACTGAGGGAGAGATCTACTATAACGGTGAGGATATATACGATAAGGATTTTTCCATGAAAACCTTAAGGAGTAAGGTGGGACTGGTCTTTCAGTATCCCGAGCATCAGCTCTTTGAAGCCACCGTATTTGAGGATGTATGCTTTGGACCAAAGAACCTGGGGCTTGATAAAAAGGAAAGGGAAATAAGGGCTTATACTGCCTTAAAGCAGGTGGGTATAGCTGATGAATATTTCTATCAGTCGCCCTTTGATATGTCCGGAGGTCAGAAAAGAAGAGTGGCCATAGCAGGTGTACTGGCCATGAGACCCGAGGTACTTATACTGGATGAGCCTACGGCGGGACTGGATCCCAGAGGCAGAGATGAAATACTGGGGCTTATAAAAAAGCTTCATGAGGAGGATGGCATCTCCATCCTGCTGGTGTCCCACAGTATGGATGATGTGGCCGCCTATGCGGACAGGATACTGGTCATGAATAAGGGCAGCCTGATATATGATCTTCCTCCAAAGGACCTGTTCAGACACAGTGACGAGCTGGAGGAAATGGGACTTGCGGCTCCTGAGATCAATTATGTGATGAAGGAGCTTAAGAAGGCTGGACTGCCTGTTGATACGGATATTATTGATCTGGATGAGGCCGTGGAGAATATTTACAGGGCCTATATGGTAAAAAGATGATAAGAGATATAACTCTGGGACAGTATTATCATGCTGATTCCATACTGCACAGGCTGGATCCCAGGACCAAGCTTGTGGCTACATTTGCATATATAATCGTACTTTTTCTGGTGCACAATGTATGGGGATATCTTATCTGCGCACTATTTCTGGCCGGTGTAATTGCACTGTCAAAGGTGCCCTTTAGGTTTATGATCAGGGGCATGAAGGCCATAATCGTGCTGATGCTGATAACAGTGGTATTTAATCTGATCTTTACACCCGGGGAAACCTGGTTTTGCATATGGAAAATAACCGTGACCTATGAAGGGGCCGCTATAGCCGGCAAGATGGCCATCAGGCTGACACTGCTCATATTAAGCTCCAGCGTAATGACTCTGACCACCACGCCCAATCAGCTTACGGACGGATTGGAAACACTGCTGTCACCTTTGAAAAAATTACGGATACCCGTGCACGAGATAGCTATGATGATGAGCATAGCCTTAAGGTTTATACCTATTCTAATAGAAGAAACAGACAAGATCATGAAGGCTCAGATGGCCAGGGGAGCGGATTTTGAATCCGGAAATATCATAAAGAAGGCCAAGGCCCTGGTGCCCCTTCTGGTCCCCTTATTCATATCGGCTTTCAGAAGGGCCAATGATCTGGCTATGGCCATGGAGGCAAGGTGCTACAGAGGGGATGTCAACCGTACCCGGATGAAACCCTTAAAGTATGCTGTTTCAGATTATATATCCTATGCTGCGCTGCTAATGTTCGCAGCCGCATGCATTATGATAGGCAGATAAAATATGAGAATATTACTGGTGGTAGCCTATGACGGAACTGATTACCATGGGTGGCAGTTTCAGAAAAACGGCAATACCATAGAAGAGGAACTTAATAAGGCTTTGACTGCATTGGTCAAAAAGCCGGTTGAGGTAATCGGCGCCAGCAGGACTGATTCAGGTGTGCATGCCCGCTGTAATCTGGCTGTGTTTGATACGGACATGAACATTCCTCCTGAAAAGTATGCCTATGCATTAAACGCCATGCTGCCTGCAGACATCCGTATAAGGCGTTCCCTTTTAGTAGAGGATGATTTCCATCCCAGAAAGAGGAAGACCTCAAAATATTACAGATATGCCATTGACTGTGAAGAATTTGCAGACCCCTTGAAAACCAGGTATGCCTGCCATACCTACCCCGGACTTGATGTGGACAAAATGAGGGAGGCTGCTAAATATCTTGTGGGTGAACATGATTTTACCAGCTTTTGCGCTGCGGGTTCACAGGCTGCGTCCAATGTAAGAAGGATTGACAGCATTGAAATCACCTGTGACGGAGCGGACATATATATCGATGTCAGAGGGGGTGGCTTTCTCTATAATATGGTGCGGATCATTGCCGGTACCCTGATGGAAGCAGGAAGGGGAAAGCTTAAGCCCGAAGAAATCGCTGATATACTGGAGGCAAGGGACAGATCCAAAGCCGGGCCCACAGCAGAGGCCTGCGGACTGACCCTGATGGACATTGACTGGAAATAGGACCGCGAGCGAAAGGAATATATTAAAGAAACATGATGGATAAGAATCTTCTAAGAGGAATAATAATACTGGCATTGCTTATACCGGTATGCGCCATATTTATCAGGATGCTCACCGGCAGGGAAACCGTGTCTGATTATGCGGCCAAGCATCCCGAGCAGCAGATCAGCGCTTATGTGACGGCGGGAGTAACGCCTGAGGGTGTGACAGATGAGGATTGAAACCTTATCCCTTGTGTGATCATGACAGAAACAGGAAATCAGGATGTTAAAGTATAAAGAAAAAGATTATGAACCGGACGGAATAATATTTGACGTGGATGGGACTCTGTGGGACAGTACCGATATAGTTGCCCGGTCCTGGAATGTGGCTCTTGAGGAGTGCGGCTTCAAAATAAAGGTCACCGCAGAGAGACTAAAAGGATTATTCGGACTGCCCATGTATGATATCATGAAGGATATTATACCCGAGGCAACATTGGAAGAGTTTAAACATTTTGAGCAGGTATGCAACGCATATGAGGAGGATTTCCTTAGGCAGGAAAGCGGGATTTTGTATCCGAGTATCAGCGAAACCATAATTGCGCTTAGCGAAAAATATCCCCTGTTTATAGTGAGCAACTGTCAGTCGGGCTATATAGAACTGGTGATGATGCATCTGGGAATAGAAAAGTATATCAAAGATCATGTATGCCCCGGGGACAGTGGTCTGCTTAAGGCTGACAATATCAGGCTGATCAGTAAAAGACATGGCCTTAAGGCACCTGTATATGTGGGAGATACGCATATGGATGCGGATGCCTGCAGGGATGCGGATGTGCCTATTATCTTTGCTGCCTATGGCTTTGGGCAGGTAAGGGAGCCGGCAGCGGTTATAGAAAGTCCGGGTGAGCTGCTTGAACTGTTATGATGTTGGGGAAGGAAATATGCGGACTATGAGATGCCCGGCAGTGGGATAAGATAAAAAATAAAAATTTGACGTTGACACGCTCGGTGGCGTTTAGTATAATACTTTGGCGTGGGTATATCAAGTGGAAGGTATACAGCACGACAGTGATCAACGCGTCAATAGCCCCGATGTAGGGATCACATTTCGTTACTTAGATTATATGGAGGAAATATCATGAAGACATTTATGGCTAGTCCGGCTACTATTGATAGAAAATGGTACGTTGTAGATGCTGAAGGACAGACACTTGGTCGTCTGGCTTCTGAGGTAGCTAAGGTACTGAGAGGCAAGAATAAGCCTATATTTACACCCCACATGGACTGTGGTGATTATGTTATCGTAATCAATGCTGAGAAGATCAAGGTTACAGGTAAGAAGCTTGATCAGAAGGTATATTATCATCATTCAGATTACGTAGGCGGCATGAAGGAAGCTACCTTACGTGAGAAGATGGACAAGAAGCCCGAGGAAGTTATCGAGCTGGCAGTTAAGGGCATGCTCCCTAAGGGACCCCTTGGCAGAGAGATGTACAAGAAGTTATTCGTATATGCAGGAAGTGAGCACAAGCATGCAGCTCAGAAGCCTGAAGTACTTACATTTTAATCGGATTGAAAGGAGATTACTACAATGGCTAAGAAAGCAGCAGCTCAGTTCTATGGAACAGGTAGAAGAAAGAAAGCAATTGCCAGAGTATATTTAGTACCCGGTAAGGGCAATATTACAATCAACAAGAGAGACATCGATGAGTATCTCGGTCTTGAGACCCTTAAGGTTATCGTTCGTCAGCCCCTTGTAGCTACAGATACACTTGACAAGTATGATGTTAAGGTAAATGTTAAGGGCGGCGGATACACAGGCCAGGCCGGTGCCATCAGACATGGTATCGCAAGAGCACTTCTTAAGGTAGATGAGGATTTCAGACCTGTACTTAAGAAGGCTGGATATCTTACAAGAGACCCTCGTATGAAGGAAAGAAAGAAGTACGGCTTGAAGGCAGCTCGTCGTGCACCTCAGTTCTCAAAGAGATAATCAAAAGAACAACGAAAAAGCTTACAAAACCTCAGAAATCTCATGTTTCTGGGGTTTTTCTTTGTTTAGAAACTTTGCTATATCAAGGTGAGTGCAAAACTTTTCCGTAAGAGTTATGGCTTTGGAATGCCTACGATGTTCTTGATAATCGGTTGACCGATATTTATCGTTAGGGGAAAGTGTGATATTATTTAAAATAGTCAGATAAAGAAACTTGTGAATTTTCGGACTAGTTGGTTGAAATGACTGAAAAGAAAAATAATGTTCTAATAGGGTGTTTATGTGCCCTTGGATGCGAGAATTTATACGGATTAAGCTACATATTCACGAAGAAGGCAACAGAAGTTTCCAGTCCATTTGCTTTGCTGGGTTGGAGATTTCTGATTGCAGCAATTCTGATGACGTTATGTGCGCTCACTGGATTGATCAGGCTTAAATTGAAGGGAAAAAACTTAAAGCCACTATTACTGGTAGCCATTTTTAGCCCAGTAATCTACTTCATAGGAGAAACAATTGGTATTAATAATACAACGGCTTCCGAAAGCGGAGTATTTCTGGCATGCATACCAGTTGCATCACTTGTGGCATCTGCATTGATCTTAAAAAAGAAACCTGCAAGAATACAAGTAATAGGCGTACTCATTACATTGGTGGGAGTTCTCGTGACGGTTTTTGCAGCGGGAGCGTCATCAAGCTTCTCAGCATCGGGCTATGCTTTTCTGTTGATTGCAGTCATTTCATATGCCTTATATTGTGTTTTTGTTGAAAAGGCAACTGACTTTTCTGGTGCAGAGGTAACCTATGTCATGCTCATTGCGGGAGCAATTGTTTTTGTATTGCTGGCATTGGCAGAAGCACTGTGTACCAGTGATATCGAGGCACTTGTGATGCTTCCTGTGAAAAATGTGGATTTCCTTATGGCAATTATGTATCAGGGAGTTGGATGCTCAATCTTGGCATTCTTTCTGTCTAATGTTGCCATATCAAAAATCGGAGTCAATCGAACCTCTTCCTTCATTGGCGTTGCAACAGTAGTTTCGATTATTGCCGGTGCATTGATGTTGAAAGAATCACTTTCTATCGTACAGGTAGTAGGAGCAGTGATTATTATTGCCGGTGTGTATACTGCAAATGCAAAATCCATTAGTTAGGATTAAACGGAAGTTAATATGGGTATGTGTCGGGAAACTCGTAAGTTGGTTTTCCCTTCCTATCAAGAGCCCCGGGCAACCTTCGGTAAGCAACAGGTAAGAAACAAAGATTTACAGAAACATTAACAAAAGTGGTAAAATAGTACCATATATTTCAAAGCCAAGGAGGCATAATCATGAGAAAGTTTTATGTGTATTTATTAAGTGCTGCGCTTGTTCTGGCCCTGACGGGCTGCGGCTCGGGCACGCAGGATGTGACTGATTCGACTCAGGATATGACAGATACTGTTGTGACAGATAGTGCTGAAGCAGACGAGGATGAGTCAGCGGATGAAAATACCGAAGCGGATGCAGCTGAGGATGCTGACGCTGCAACGGAGGAGACTGAACCGGAACTCACCGGGGCTGAAGCTGCGCAGGCAGCTGCAGATGAACTGGAGACCTTTAAGGGACTTGAGGCAGGACTTTACGATCTTGACCATAATCTGACAGCCAGCTGGGATCAGCTGAAAAGCAATGGTACGATCACTGTGGAAGATGGCTGTGTGACAGCGATAGATCAATCCATCCAAGGCGCACTGGTGCTCAGTGATGAAGTAACGTCTATTGCAGATTATGGGATGTATGGCTGTGGCTATAGTTATGTTATTTTGCCGGAAACCCTGACCAGTATCGGTCCATCAGGTCTCGGCGGAAGTGGTCTTCTTGCGGTTGACATCCCGGATTCCGTTACTGACTTACATGGCCTTATGGATAACGGTTCCCTTTTATGGGTTCGCCTGCCAAGTGGTCTGACGGAAATATCGAAGATGCTGTTTGCTTTTGATTATAATCTGGTAACAGTCATTTTCCCTGATAACATAACCACCATTGGCGACTCTGCCTTTTGTGAATGTTACAGCCTCGAAAACTTAAGCATTCCCGAGACAGTAAAGAGTATTGGAGAAGGAGCCTTTGAGAATTGTACATTTGCCGAATTTTCACTGCCGGAAGGGATTGAGACTATTGGAGACGTCGCCTTCTACGACTGCAAAGGGGTTGAGAATGTTGTAATTCCGGTCTCTCTTACCAGTGGATTAACCGTCCGCTCTTTTTCTCATTGTAAAATAACGAATATAAGTGTTGCAGAGGGCAATACGGATTTTGATTCACGTGAGGATTGTAATGCTATCATCCGGACCAAGGATAACGAGATGATCTGCTGCTGCAAGAACACTGTGGTCCCTAAGTCGGTGGAGAGAATGAATTGCAGCTTTTCTGCAGCGGAGGGACTGACAAGTCTGACAATTCCCGGAAAGCTGAAAGTTTTTACATCAGGCGTTCTTGCCGGCAGTGAGATCAAGACAATCTATGTTTATGATGAGGATACCCGGCAGTTGATTGTAGATAAGCTGGATGATGAAGATCTCTCTGATGTAGAGGTGATTCTGCTTGAAGACGACAATGCGGAATAAAGCAGGTTTATAAGCTTTGCAGATATAATTGCAAAAATAATTTTATATGTTGTCTGAATTTTGATATAATAAAAGAGTCAGTGGGGGGGATAAAGCATATTGGGTATTGGCAGGAGGGCTTCTATGTTTGTTATTGAACCCAGAAAAAGAACTATATTGATGATCGATGATGTTGCGCTCAATCATGCAACCGCTCATGATGTGCTGGATTCGCAATATGAGCTGCTGACCGCAAAATCGGCCAAGGAAGGCTTCCGCGTACTGGAGACAGTGATCCCGGATCTGATTCTGCTGGATATCATTATGCCTGAAATGAACGGCATGGAGATGCTGGCCCTGCTTAAGAAAACACCCCTTTATCAGAATATACCGGTTATATTTCTGACGGCAGATACCTCTCCGGAGGCTGAGGTGGAGGGCTTTAATCTGGGTATTGTGGATTATATTACCAAGCCCTTTGTACCCGAGGTCATGAAAAAGAGGATAGAGACTCAGATCAACCTGGCTGAGTATGAGCATTCCCTTGAAGAAAAGGTGGCCCGCAAGGTGGAGGAGATGGAAGATATGTACGACCTGATCGCCACCAGCTTTGCCGGACTTGTGGAGTCCAGGGACGGTGTTACAGGCGGACATCTCAAAAATACGGCCATTTATTTTTCGGCATTTATAGCACATCTTAAGACTCTGCCCGAATATCGCAAGGAGCTGCCGCCATCGGTAGTCAAGAAGGCAGTCAGGAGTGCACCCTTACATGACGTAGGCAAGATCGCCATAAAGGACAGCGTGCTTCAGAAGCCGGCATCCCTGACTACGCAGGAATTTGGTCAGATGAAGGCTCACGCGCTTATTGGCGGAGATATATTTGAATTTTTGGAGGACAGGATCCCGGATAAGGAATTTGCCCATATAGCAGGACAGATTGCCAAGTATCATCATGAGAGATATGACGGAACAGGATATCCCTGTGGACTGGCCGGGGAGGAGATACCTCTGGTAGCCAGGATCATGAGCATAGTGGACGTGTATGACGCATTGACCTCCAGACGTCCCTATAAGGAACCCTTTTCCCATGAAAAGGCCATGACTCTCATTACGGAAGGCGCGGGTAAACAGTTTGACCCCAGGCTGGTCAATCATTTCGTCAATATTTCCAATGTTATCAAGGAGTGCCTTGAGAGCAAGGAAGAGATGATAGAGCAGAAGGAATTCTACACTCCCAAGACCTATGAAGAATTGGGATGCTAGAAGCTTTGGGATTTAGTTTTAAACACATAGATTTAAGATATTAAACTCATCATCGGTATGAGTCATTAAAAGGAGGACAGCATGGAATTTGCACAATTACTTGAAAGCAGAAGAAGTATCAGGAACTACAAGCCCGGAATGAAGATCAGCGAGGACCAGATCAAGGTGATGATAGAGGCAGCCCAGCAGGCTCCCACCTGGAAGAACAGCCAGACAGGCCGCTATTATGTGGCAGTCAGCGAGGACAAGATGAATTTTATCAAAAATCAGTGTCTGCCTGAGTTCAATGCCAAGAACTGTGAAAATGCAGTAGCGATCATTATTACAGCCTATGAGACTAAGAGAAGCGGCTTTGAGCGCGATGGCTCGCCTACCAATGAACTGGGAGACAAGTGGGGCGTATATGACCTTGGCTTACAGAATGAGAATCTCATACTCAAGGCCAGAGAGACAGGTTATGATACTCTTATCATGGGTATCAGGGATGTGGATGCTCTTAAGAGCGAATTTAATATCCCCGAGTCTCAGGAGATCGTATCCATTATATCAGTGGGTGTAAGAGAAAATGATCCCGAGAAGCCTAAGCGTAAGGCTGTCGAGGATGTAGTTAAGATTTTCTAATAAGATCAATATGCGGAAAGCACCAAAAGGTCAAGCCTTAGGGTGCTTTCTTTTTTGTGCCCGGTAATAGTATAATAGGGGAGTATGTGAGAAATATTGTCTAAGGAGAAATATATATGCAATATAACAGACCAATACTTAAAAACAGGATATATCTGTATCTTACGGAATTCTTTGCGGGCATGTCGGTTATGGCGGTGGAACTGGGTGCAAGCAGGCTGCTGGCCCCCTACTTCAGTTCTTCACAGATCGTATGGACCATTATCATAGGGACCATTATGATAGCCATGGCCCTGGGCAATATATACGGCGGCCGCAGTGCAGATAAGGATCCCAATCCCGACAGGCTGTATGGGCGCATTATCATTGCGGCCATATGGATAGCGGCTATACCCGTTGTGGGCAAATATATCATCATAGCTATTTCGGCTGTACTGATATTTTCCGTTAACAGCAATTTTCTTATAATCGCGGGCTTTGCGGCCTGTATGGTCATATTTGTATTTCCACTGTTTTTGCTGGGAACGGTGACCCCTTCCTTAGTAAAGTTTACCGTGGATAATCTTGATGACAATGGCCGGCTGGTGGGCAATCTGAATGCTTCAAATACCATAGGCAGCATAATAGGCACCTTTGTACCGACCTTTATCAGTATTCCCGCGGTGGGAACCTCCATTACATTTCTTATATTTGCCGGGATACTGCTAGCTTTGGCTGTCATATATTTTATCAGCTCAAAGATCAGTATAAAAAAGGCAAAGAAGGTACCGGTGGGTGTGGCCCTGTTTGTCATATGCTGCGTACTGGGGCATGACAACAGCTTTGCCTTCTGGGAGTCGGACCTGACCTACGAAGGGGAGTCCATCTACAACTATCTGCAGGTCAGTGAAAATGATGATGAGGTCATCCTTTCCACCAATGTGCTCTTCGGGGTTCAGTCCGTATATAAGAAGGAAAAGGGACTTACGGGTATGTACTATGATTACGCCATGGCAGCTCCCTTCATGTGCGGAGTAAATGAGGGGGAAACCTTAAGTGTGCTGATACTGGGCAATGGTTCGGGAACCTATGCCACCCAGTGTGAGAGATACTTTGAAAATATGGATATAGAGGGCGTGGAAATAGACCAGAAGATAACGGATCTGGCGGTGGAATATTTTGATCTGCCCAAGGATATAACGGTGACAACCTATGATGGAAGAGCCTATCTTAATGCAATAGATAAGACCTATGATGTGATCATGGTGGATGCCTATCAGGATATTACCATACCCTTTCAGATGTCCAGCGTGGAATTTTTTTCACTGGTCAGGGAGCACCTTAATGAAGGCGGCGTAATGGTGGTGAACATGAATATGAGGGGCAGCAGTGAGGGCAATATCAACCAGTATCTGTCTGATACCATCAGCAATGTGTTTTCCACGGTGTATACGGCAGATGTAAAGGGCTCTACCAACCGAGAACTCTATGCCTCGGATAATCCTGATATGATAAAGCGTTTCAGAGCCAATGTGGCAGCGGAGGGCAATGAAGAGCTGGCGGGCATGATGTATAAAGTGGACTCGGGTCTGACTGCCTATGAGGCAGGTGAATATCTGATGACCGATGACAAGGCTCCGGTAGAGCTGCTGGGCATGAAGGTCATTGACGAACTTATTAAGGATGAGGTGTCCTATTACAAGGATATATATGAAGAGGGCGGCATAGATGCCCTGATTCAGATGCTGTAGGGAGTGTGCATCGCCTTTCTCGATATAGAGCAGAACCAGGTCTCCTGTTGAGAAAAATTCTCGATGAGGATGAAGAAATGTGAGCCTATTGAGAAAACGAAAAAAGCCCGCCTTTATAAGGCGGGCTTTTGGGCTTTAATATAGGATCTCAGGCCTCAATCTCATCAAAGAGGTCACGGTACCATTCAAGTGAGGAAATATAGGCATTGTTGACGGCATCCATGCTGATGTTGTCGATGATCATAATGCGGGATATCTCCTGCCAGTCGGCATTTTCATATACCTTGACGAAGTTGAGCACCTTGGCATAAGGGCCGCTGGAATTGATAAGGGCATTGGAAATATTCTTGGATACCTTGAGCATGTCCAGGGCCTCATCCATGGGCTTGTTGAGTATCAGGTCGACTACTGAGAACAGTCCCATAAGGAAAAGCTCGCTGGCCTGTACGCCCAAGTCAAAGCAGCCTGCCAGATTCTCTGCGAACTTGGCACGCAGCAGGGAAACTCTGGTGATCTCACTGGGCTTATCAGAGCAGAGCTGCTGGGTGATAGCTGTGGTGATCCATTTCTTCAGTTCCTTCTGGCCTAACATGGCAGCTGCATGTCTTATGGAAGTGATCTCGGATGAGGAGTTGCTCATCTTATTAACCATTTTAAGTAAGGCGATGATAAGGGCTGTATCACGGCTTATGATATCAGCAGCCTCGGTAAGCTCGAAGTCCTCACCGTTTACCAGGTTGAGCAGGGCGATGTAGTTGATCTTAAGAGGAGCCACATCGGTGTCGCCCTTGGTAACGGGCATACGGTAGAACTCTCCCTCATAGAGCTGATAGCCGCCGTCAAGCTTGAGCTGCTCGAAAACCTCAATGGACTGGAGACCGCCTGCTATAAGCTTTACATTGGGATATACCATGGTGAAATAAATCTTAGCCTTGGAGATAACAATCTTCTGATGGTTCAAAAATACATAATCCATTAAAAGAAGAATCTGTCTGTAGGGCTCGAAATCCGTTACATTCAGCTTGCGGATGGCCAGCTTGTAGCCGTCTGCCTTAAGTTCCTTGAGACGGTTGATATACATGTCCTCGGGCTTGACTGAATTGTCTAAGAAAAGCACGATCCTCTCATGAGGGGCATTGCACTGGGCATTGATATCAGCAAAAATGGATACATTGGTCAGGGGAATGAAAATCTCACTGTCCTTGGCAAGGGTGTCGATACCTATGCTGTCCACAATCTCAAAGCCGGAAGCGTTGACCTCGTTGAACTGCTGGGAAGCACTCATATACTGGGGCTCCAGCAGAAGATTCTTCTTCTGGGAGAAAATGGCTGCGGTAAGACTACATTTACCAAAA
>R03__coassemble_1180_pt1 | contig 12705 bp, 10 predicted proteins | sample R03__metabat2_low_PE_031 | metagenome-assembled genome bin R03
ATCAATATGCCCAGAATAGCTTATCTTTCTTCTGACAAGGGAGATTTCTATAAGAGACTGGACAAGATGATGGACATTGCAGCCAGATCCCTTAAGATCAAGAGAGGGGTTATAACAAAGCTGCTCAACGAGGGACTTTATCCCTATACCAGAAGATATCTGGGAACCTTTGAAAATCATTTCTCTACCATAGGACTGGTGGGAATGAACGAGGTAGGCTTAAATGCCAACTGGCTGAGAGCCGACATGACAGATAAGAGGGTACAGGAATTCACAAAGGATGTGCTTAACCATATGAGAAGCCGTCTCTCTGATTACCAGGAGCAGTACGGTGATCTCTATAATCTGGAGGCAACTCCCGCAGAGTCCACCTCCTACAGACTTGCAAAGCATGACAGGAAGAACTGGCCTGCCATTAAGACAGCGGGCAATCCGGGAGATACACCCTACTATACCAATTCTTCCCATCTGCCGGTTGGTTATACCTATGATATATTCGATGCACTGGATATCCAGGATGAGCTGCAGACACTGTATACCTCGGGAACAGTATTCCATGCCTTCTTAGGCGAGAAGCTGGATGACTGGAAGGCAGCTGCCAATCTGGTAAGGACCATAGCCGAGAATTACAGGCTGCCTTATTACACACTGTCTCCTACATATTCTATATGTAAGGAGCACGGATATCTGGCAGGTGAGGTTGCCCAGTGTCCTCATTGCAAGGCACCTACGGAGATATACAGCCGTATCACCGGCTACTACCGTCCGGTACAGAACTGGAATGACGGCAAGCTGCAGGAATATGCCAACAGAACGGTTTATGACATTGACAGATCGGTGCTTAAAAGACCTACCTCCACGGTGGTTACCCTGTCGGATTTTGACGAGCCCAAAGCTTCTGTTGAGGTCAGCGAGCCTCAGGATGTGATGTACCTGTTCACTACCAAGACCTGCCCCAACTGCAAACTGGCCAAGGAGTATCTGAAAAACGAAAAATATATCCTGATGGATGCAGAGGAAAATATGGAACTTGCCGGTAAATATGGTATTATGCAGGCGCCTACTCTGGTTGTAGTCAACGGTTCGGGCTTCAAAAAATATGTGAACGCTTCCAACATCAAAAAATTCGCTACTGAAAGAAGTATGGCAGTAAATTAAAAATATAAGGCAAGTCGATGACTTGCCTTTTTTACACGTGAGGATAAAAATATGATAAACAGACTGGTGGAAAATATCAAAAAAACAAACGCTCCCATAGTCGTGGGGCTGGATCCTACAATGAAGCTGATCCCCGGCTTTATTATGGACAGGGCCATAAAGGAGAAGGGAGAATGCTTAGAAGCAGTTTCAGATGCAATCTTCGAATACAACAAGGGCATAGTTGATGCAATCTGCGAATACGTGCCGGCAGTTAAACCCCAGATAGCCATGTATGAGCAGTTCGGAATCCCGGGTCTTGTGGCCTATGACCGCACAGTGAAGTACTGCAAGCAGAAAGGTCTTGTGGTCATCGGAGACATCAAGAGAGGCGATATCGGATCTACCTCCACAGCCTACGCCATAGGACATTTGGGCAGCGTAAAGGTGGGCCAGACAGTATGCAGGGCCTTTGATGAGGATTTCGCCACAGTCAATCCCTACCTGGGAAGTGACGGTGTAAAGCCCTTTATGGATGTGTGCAGGGAAGAAAAAAAGGGCATTTTTGTACTGGTAAAGACCTCAAATCCCAGCAGCGGCGAATTTCAGGATCAGAAGATAGGAGAGAAGACTCTCTATGAGATGGTGGGCGAAAAGGTAAATGAATGGGCTGGAGAGCTTATGGGAGAGGATTATTCCTATGTGGGAGCCGTAGTGGGCGCCACATATCCCGAGGTAGGAAAGATAATGCGTAAGGTTATGCCCAAGAGCTATATACTGGTACCGGGCTATGGTGCACAGGGAGGAAAGGGCAAGGATCTGGTCCATTTCTTCAATGAGGACGGCCTGGGGGCCATAGTCAACAGCAGCCGGGGTATCATAGGTGCTTACCAGCAGGAAAAATATGCACATTTTACAGAAGAAGGTTATGCTGAGGCCGCATTGTGTGCTGTTAAGGATATGAAGCAGGATATTGCAGAAGCGTTGGGCTAGAGACGGAGGACGAAAATGGAAAGCTACAAGCAGGAATTTGTTGATTTTATGCTGGAAAGCAAGGTACTTAAGTTCGGTGATTTTACCTTAAAGAGCGGAAGAAAGTCTCCGTTTTTCATGAATGCCGGGCTTTATGTTACGGGCACTCAGCTCATGAAGCTGGGAGAATACTACGCTAAGGCCATTCATGACAGGTACGGAGATGATTTTGATGTCCTTTTCGGACCTGCCTATAAGGGCATACCCTTAAGCGTTGCAACAGTCATTGCCTACAGCAAGCTTTACGGTAAAGAGATAAGATACTGTTCAAACAGAAAGGAAGAGAAGGATCACGGAGACGCAGGTATCCTCTTAGGCTCACCTCTTAAGGACGGTGACAGGGTAGTAGTCATAGAGGATGTTACGACCTCGGGCAAATCCATGGAGGAGACCATTCCCATCTTAAGAGCGCAGGCTCATGTGACCATTGTGGGGCTTATGGTGAGCTTGAACAGATGCGAAAGAGGCAAGGGCGACAAGTCGGCTCTTGAAGAGATAAAGGATCTGTACGGCTTTGAGACAGCAGCCATTGTATCCATGGATGAGGTAGTCGGCTACCTTGTTGAAAAACAGGTGATCGATGATGAACTTAAAGGACGCATTGATGATTATTATGCCCTGTATGGCGTCAGGTGATTATGGCAAAATATTTATTTACGGATAAAAATTATTCCCCCAAATCCATAATGTCAGCGGTCATGGGGCTGATCTCTTGCGTATCCTTAGGCTACAGCGTATATGCCACCTTTCATAACGGCGGAGTGGCAACCCAGAGACTGGGCTCATCGGGAGCTATTATCCTACTGATGGCAACAGTGGGCGTTATACTGGGAGTGGTATCCAAGTACGAACCGGATCATTTTTATCTTTTTTCTTATATAGGGATAGTACTGAATGTGCTTGCGCTTTTATGCGTGAGCCTGATCCTTTATGCGGGAGCCTATGGTGTATAAATACAAATTCGAATATGACAAGGATACAAAAGAATATCTGGATGAGAGACATCTGCTTGCAGTGGAAAGATTAAGGGAAATTGCAGGAGAAGAGCTCAAAGAGGCCCCGGTATTTGATTATTTTCATAAGCTTGCGGTATTTCTGCTTAAGACCGACGAGATACTGAACCTGGCAATGAGCGGTGAGTGCTTTGAGGCAAATGCCCAAAGAAAGCGCGCCCTTAATGAGGAAATGTATGAGGAGCTTTTGCCGCAAAATTATGAAAACTCCTATCTGAATCCGGCCTATGCCACAGAGAGGCTTAAGGAATACGGACAGGTCCTGTGTGCAGTCTATGCGGAGATAAGAGCTTCGCTCATATATGCCTATGAACAGAAACTTATGCAGGTGGTCATAAGGCAGGAACTGGCTTTGGAACTTATGGCCATGTTTGAAATGGCTGACGTACAAAAGGAGGATATGCCACAGGTTAACGAGGTAAAGGAGGTCTTTAGGGCCTTTGCCTTTGATTATCTGGGCCTTATGACTGAGGACAGTGTCTGTGATTCCTTCTTAAGGACTCAGTCGTTATCGGCCAGCATAGTGATGGAGGCAGATCTTTCACGTACGGACTACCTGTATGATTACGGTGAATATATATCAGATACCGAGATTAAGATGAGTACCTATCTGGCCGGGCTGCCTGAAGATAAAATAAAAAGCATGGCAGACACCTATACCCAGGGCTATTATAAGGGCTTTATTGCCACGGGCAAGGATATTACCATAAAGGATAAGGTCGAGATAAGATATTTTATAGGTTTTGAAAGAGTGGTCAGGGCAGCCGTTGAGAATTTTAAGGCCATGGGACTTGAGTCTGTGATCCATCATTCGAGTCCTTCTTTTATGGCAGGAAGAGGTGTCATAAAGAGAGGAATCGATTTTACAAATATAGGCAGACAGTTTGATTCCGATCATGAGCAGGATGGTGAGATATATTTTGACCATGCCTTTATGGAAAGAAAGCTGGAGGTCTACAGGGATGTGCTGGAGGGTCATAAGGAAGCACTTGCAGGCTACGGCGGTCCTGCGGTAATAGAATGCTTCGGTGAGGAATCCTTTACACCGGCGGTATGCAGGGAAAGGGTAAGATACACTGATGGCACAAAGAGGCTTAAGACAGCCTATGCAGCCAGAGCCGGTCAGATACTCAACAGATATGTAAAGGGAGAAGAAAGAAGCTTTACCATCATAGCCTTTCCAACCCCTGCTATCGGAAAGAATTTTGAGAATATATTTGACGAGACAGTTAATATAAATACCTTAAATTATGAGCTCTACCGGGATATGCAGCAGGTGCTCATAGATACCCTTGATGGGGCGCAGTTCGTCAGGGTAAAGGGCATGAAGGGCAACAGGACTGATATAAAAGTAAATCTTACCCCATTAAATGATCCGGAGAGTGAATCCAAGTTTGAAAACTGTGTTGCTGATGTAAATATACCGGTGGGAGAGGTGTTCACGTCTCCGAAGCTTGAGGGCACTGAGGGTGTCTTACATGTCAAAGAAGTTTTCATAAACGGTATACGTTTCGTGGATTTGACCATAGTATTTAAGGACGGAATCATAGATAATATTTCCTGTGGCAACTATGAGGACGAGACCTTAAACAGACAGCTGATAGACAATTATATATTGTTCAATCATGAATTTTTACCCATGGGGGAGTTCGCCATAGGAACCAATACCACAGCTTACCGGGTTACAAAGAAATACGATCTTGGGCATGTGATGCCCATACTCATAGCCGAGAAGACGGGACCTCATTTTGCAGTGGGAGACACCTGCTACAGCCATGAGGAAGAGGTGGAAACCTTCAATCCGGACGGCAAAAGGCTTATAGCCAAGGAAAATACATATTCTCTCAAAAGGAATACATCCTTTGAGGAGGCGTATTTCAACTGTCACACCGATATTACCATACCCTATGATGAGCTGGGAGATCTGAGTGCGACGGCTGGGAACGGAAAAGAAATAAGCATTATACATAATGGACGGTTTGTATTGGAGGGACTGGAGAGGTTAAACGGTCCCCTGGAAGAAGAATAGGAGGAAAAAATGGCACAGGTAGGAATAGTAATGGGCAGCGATTCGGATATGCCGGTCATGGCCAAGGCAGCAGACATACTGGACAAGCTGGGAATAAGCTATGATATGAATATCATATCAGCCCACAGGGAGCCGGAGGAATTTTTCGAATATGCAAAGAGTGCTGAGGCAAAGGGATACAAGGTCATTATAGCGGGAGCAGGCATGGCAGCCCATCTGCCGGGAATGTGCGCAGCTATCTTCCCCATGCCGGTCATTGGAATACCCATGCATACCACCAGCCTGGGCGGCAGGGATTCCTTATACAGTATTGTACAGATGCCAAGCGGTATACCGGTGGCAACCGTAGCTATCAACGGCGGTGCCAATGCTGGACTTCTGGCAGCCAAGATACTGGCCACTTCGGATGCAGAGCTTTTAGAGAAGCTTAAGGCTTACAGCGCCTCACTTAAGGACCAGGTGAAAGCCAAGGATGACAGACTTAAGGAAGTAGGATACAAAAATTATTAATTTGATGAGGAGAAGATCATGGATTACAAGAATGCCGGTGTGGATATAGAAGCAGGATACAGATCAGTGGAGCTTATGAAGGGCTTTGTAAAGGAAACCAACAGACCGGAGGTTTTAGGCGGACTGGGTGGCTTTGCGGGAGCCTTCTCCATGGAAAAATACAAATCAATGGAGGAGCCGACTCTGGTATCCGGAACAGATGGCTGCGGAACCAAGGTTAAGCTTGCATTCCTTATGGACAAGCATGATACCATTGGTATAGACGCAGTGGCAATGTGTGTCAACGATATAGTATGTGGCGGCGGTGAGCCCCTGTTTTTCCTGGATTATATTGCCTGCGGCAAGAATTATCCCGAAAAGATCGCAACTATAGTAAAGGGCGTGGCAGAGGGCTGCAAGCAGGCCGGCTGTGCACTTATAGGCGGTGAGACTGCAGAGCATCCCGGACTTATGCCCGAGGATGAATATGATCTTGCGGGCTTTGCAGTCGGTATTATTGATAAGAAGGACATTATAGACGGACATGACCTTAAGGCCGGGGATGTGCTTATCGGTCTTGCTTCAAGCGGTGTACATTCCAATGGATTTTCTCTGGTGCGCAAGGTATTTGACATGACAAAGGAAAGCTTGGATACCTACTATGATGAGCTTAATGGCAAGCTGGGAGATGTACTTATCGAGCCCACAAGGATCTATGTCAAAGCTCTTATGGCTGCACAGGAGGCAGGCGTGAAGCTTAAGGCCTGCAGTCATATAACAGGCGGCGGTTTTTATGAAAATGTACCCCGTATGCTCAAGGAGGGAACCCATGCCAATATACGCAAGGATTCCTATGAGATCCCCCCTATCTTTAAGCTTATGCAGAAGAAGGGAAATCTTGACTGGGATATGATGTACAACACCTTCAATATGGGACTGGGAATGGTCATTGCCGTGGACAAAGAGGACGTTGACAAGGCAATGGAAGCCTTTAAATCAGCAGGTGATACACCCTATGTGGTAGGTGAGATAACAGAAGGTGAAAAAGGAGTGACTCTATGCTAGACATAGTAGTATGCGTATCAGGTGGAGGAACCAATCTTCAGGCCATAATAGATAAGATTGCCGAGGGCAGGATCACCAATACACGTATTGTGGGGGTTATTTCCAACAACTACGGTGTAAAGGCCCTGGACAGGGCAAGAGCAGCTGGAATTGATGCCGCAGTGGTATGCCCCAAGGATTTTGAAAGCAGGGATGAGTTTAACAGGGCACTGTTAAAGAAGGTGGATTCCTATTCACCCGGACTTGTGGTGCTGGCAGGATTTCTTGTGAATATACCTGTAGAATTTGTCAGAGCCTACAGCAACAGGATAATAAATATCCATCCATCACTTATTCCTTCCTTTTGCGGTGTGGGCTACTATGGGCTTAAGGTGCATGAGGGAGTGCTTGCAAGAGGCGTTAAAGTGACGGGGGCCACGGTTCATTTTGTGGATGAAGGCGTGGACAGCGGGCCCATTATATTACAGAAGGCCGTAAACGTGGAAGATAATGATGATGCCAAAAGCCTGCAGTTAAGAGTCATGCAGCAGGCGGAATGGGAAATACTGCCCATGGCTATAGACCTTATAGCTAATGGAAGGGTTAAGATCACAGATCATAAGGTTATCATAGAAAAATAGGAGAGCATGATGAAGGTACTGATCATAGGAGGCGGAGGCAGAGAACATGCCATAGCCGTGAGCATGAAAAAAAGTAAGAGAGTGGAAGAAATATACTGCGTTCCGGGCAATGCGGGAATAGCAAAGATCGCACACTGCGAGCCTTCCATTGGTGCCATGGATTTTGACAAGATCGTGGCTTATGCAAAGGAAATAAAGCCGGATCTTATATTTGTTGCTCCGGATGATCCTCTGGTAGGAGGCCTTGTGGATATACTTGAGGCTGAGAATTTCAGGGTGTTCGGTCCCAATAAAAAAGCTGCCATACTGGAAGGCAGCAAGGCCTTTTCAAAGGACCTTATGAAGAAGTACGGGATTCCTACGGCTCAGTATGAAAATTTTGATGATCCCGACAAGGCGTTAAAGTATCTTGAGACAGCCAAAATGCCCATAGTACTCAAGGCAGACGGACTGGCTCTGGGCAAGGGTGTGCTGATCTGTAATACCCTGGAGGAAGCCAAAGCCGGTGTTAAGGAGATAATGTTAGATAAGCACTTCGGAGATTCCGGCAATACCATGGTGGTTGAGGAATTCATGACCGGTAAGGAAGTATCCGTGCTTTCCTTTGTAGACGGCAGGACCGTCAAGACCATGACCTCCGCAATGGACCACAAGAGGGCCAAGGACAATGATGAAGGACTTAATACGGGAGGCATGGGAAACATTTCACCCAGTCCCTTCTATACAGATGAGATAGATGCTTACTGTCAGGAGCATATATTCAAGCCGACGGTTGAAGCCATGGCCAGGGAAGGAAGAGAGTTCAAGGGAGTCATATTCTTCGGGCTGATGCTTACTGAGGATGGACCGAAGGTCCTTGAATACAATGCAAGATTCGGAGATCCCGAGACCCAGGTAGTTCTTTGCAGGATGAAGAATGATATAATGGATGTGATCGATGCCTGTATTGACGGTAAGCTTGATGAGATCAATCTTGAATTTGAAGACAATGCAGCGGTATGCGTGGTACTGGCCAGTGACGGTTACCCCTTAAGCTATGAAAAGGGCAAGGTGATCACAGGCCTTGAGAGATTTGAAGGCCTTGAGGATTATTACTGTTTTCATGCCGGGACTAAGGAAAAGGATGGACAAATCCTTACCAATGGTGGTAGAGTATTAGGCGTGACTGCTGTCGGAAAAGATCTTAAGACAGCCAGACAGAAGGCTTATGAAGCCTGTGAATGGGTTGACTTTGAGAATAAATATATGCGTCACGATATCGGCAAGGCGATATTGGAAGTGAGTCAGAAAGCATAAGGAGAAAAAAATGAAGGAATTAAACAAGTTTAAAGCGGTTTTTGGTAAAGCAGTAATGGCTACAGCCTTGACGGTAATGTTGGTCAGTGGACTGGGACTTGATGTATATGCAAACGGTACGGCCAAGGTAAGCGCTGATGCGGCTAAGATCAGGGCCAGCGCGTCCACAAGCTCAGATGTGGTAGGCTCAACTTCAAAGGGCGCGTCTCTTGATATACTTTCATCTACAAAGGATGACAGTGGATATACCTGGTATAAGGTTAATGTAGACGGTGGAAATACGGGCTACATCAGGTCTGATCTGGTGACAGATGTGTCAGGTGATATAACAGATGAGTCTGGCTCATCAAGCACCTCCACAGATACAGCTGCCGATACTTCCGCAACAGATACGGCAGTAAGCGTATCTGCTTCCAATGCCACAGCAGGTACTACCGTTGATCAGGTAAGTGTAAGGGAAAGCGCTTCAACGGATTCCAGCAAGGTGGCAACAGCCAGTGGCGGACAGGACGTCAGCATTACAGGCGAAGCAACGGATGAAAGCGGTATGCTCTGGTATCAGATAAGCTATGATGCTGTAACCGGATTTATCCGTTCCGACTACATTACAGTGACAGAATCAGCTGATACTGCCGAGGACATTGCAGTAATCTCCGATGAGGATTCTGATACTGAAGGTGATGTGGTCACAGCTGATGTAAGCAATGATTATGAACTCAGATATGAAGCAAATGATGAGGGTGTATATACCTGGTATCTTTACGATCATATAAAGGGAACAAGACAGACTCTGGATAATATCTACGCTGTAATGGAGCAGGCTCAGAGTATGGAAAGCACAGATGATACCGATGCTTCCAAGCTTAAGCTGGTAGTTATGATCCTGGCAGGCGTGATCGTTGCGCTGATAATCGTGATCGTAGTTCTTCTCTTTAAGCTTAAGGATAATGGCGAAGACTGGGACGACGATGATGATGATGACGACGATGATGATGATGATGACGACTACGAAGACGACGAGGATGAGGAAGAAGAGGACGACGAAGAAGAGGAAGAAGAGATCGTAGTCAGAAGAAGAACCCCACAGAAGAGAACTTCTGCCATCACCAGACCCAGCAAGGAACTGGAGCAGGACAGAAAGCAGGCCTGGCAGTCAAAGAATTTCCTTGATATTGATGATGATATGGAATTTGAATTTCTTGACATAGATAAGTAGGAATATGAGAGAATTTACTGAAAGTGCAAAAAAGGCGCTGTCCTATGCGTCACGTTATGCAAAAAGCCTGGACCTTTTTTATGTGGGAACAGAGCATATATTATATGGTTTATCAAAGGAGAACTTTGGCCTGGCGGCCAGAGTTCTTCTTGAAAATGGTGTTAAAAGCGAAAAGATTGCCGAGCTGATCGATGATTATGTTGCCCCTAAGATGACTGAGCTTACCTATGACAGGGATGGCTACTCACCGAGGGCCGCAGCTGTTTTGGAGCAGGCAGATAAAATGGCTGCAAAATATGCTGTGGAAAGCATCGGCACCGAACTTATACTTCTGGCCATTATAAAAGAGGGGGAAAATACGGCAGTAAGGCTGTTGGTCACCATGGGTGCCAATCTGCCCAAGATCTACGGACAGATACTTTTGTCCATGGGACTTGAGGATAAGATACCCAAGGAGGAATTTAACCTAAGGTCTATGGGCAGCAAGCCTAAGCAGTCTATCCTTGCCTTATATACAACGGACCTGACGGCACAGGCTGAACAGGGAGTACTGGATCCTGTAATAGGCAGGGAAAATGAGATAAAGAGAGTCATCCAGATACTGAGCCGCAGGACCAAGAACAATCCCTGCCTGGTGGGTGAGCCGGGAGTGGGAAAGACAGCTATTGTGGAGGGACTTGCCCAGAGGATAGTAGCTGGTGAGGTACCTGATACCGTCAAGGGGAAGAGGCTTTTGATCCTGGATCTGTCCGGTATGCTTGCAGGCGCCAAATACAGAGGTGAGTTTGAAGAAAGACTGAAAAAGGTAATGAAGGAGGTCATGGAGGCCGGAAATATTTTCCTTTTTCTTGATGAGATACACACCCTGGTGGGCGCAGGAGGCAGCTCTGAGGGATCTATTGATGCTTCCAACATCCTTAAGCCGGGTCTGTCCAGAGGTGAGATACAGCTGATTGGTGCTACCACATCCGCTGAGTACCGTAAATATATAGAAAAGGATGCAGCCCTGGAGAGGAGATTCCAGCCTATTAACGTCGAAGAACCGACCCAGGAAGAGGCTATCAGGATACTTAAGGGTGTTGTACATAAGTATGAAGAGCATCACAGGATAAAGGTTGAGGATGGGGCCATAGATGCGGCAGTAAGGCTTTCTGCCAGATATATCAATGACCGTAATCTTCCTGACAAGGCCATTGATCTTATAGATGAAGCGGGCAGTGCGGTAAGACTTGGTAAAAGCGGCAATGCCATAAAGATCAATGCATTAAATGAAGAGATAGCACAGATTGACGCACAGATAGAGCAGGCTGTAAAGCTGTCAAGCTTTGAGGAGGGCGGTGAGCTCAAGAAGGCAGAGGATGAGCTTATAAGGAAAAGAGACAAACTCATAGCTGCCGATAAGAGGAACATGGGCCGCAGGGAATATATCGTAAGCGAAGACGATATAGCTGCAGTGGTTGCCACCTGGACGGGTATACCCGTTAACAAGCTCAATGAAAAGGAAGCTGACAGACTGCTTAAACTGGAAAGCATCCTGCATAAGAGAGTTATAGGTCAGAATGAAGCAATAGATGCCTTAAGCCGTTCCATGAGGAGAGGCAGGGTAGGACTTCAGGATCCCAAAAGACCCATAGGCTCATTTCTGTTTTTGGGTCCCACGGGCGTGGGAAAAACTGAGCTTTCGAAGGCTTTGGCCGAAGCAATGTTCGGTTCAGAGGACGCCATTGTGCGCCTGGATATGTCCGAATATATGGAAAGCCATTCCGTATCAAAGATGATAGGCTCCCCTCCGGGATATGTGGGACACGATGACGGAGGCCAGCTTACTGACAAGATCAGACAGAATCCCTATTCGGTGGTACTTTTTGATGAAATAGAAAAGGCTCATCCGGATGTGTTCAATATACTTTTGCAGGTGCTTGATGACGGGCATATAACGGATTCGAAGGGCAGAAAGGTTTCCTTCAAGAATACGGTCATCATAATGACCTCCAATGCCGGTGCCATGCGCATAATGGAGCCCAAGAATCTTGGCTTTGCCAGCAAAAGCGATGCCAAAAAGGACCATGAAAAGATGAAGGAAGGGGTTATGGAAGAGGTTAAGCGAAGCTTCAAGCCCGAATTCCTTAACCGTATTGACGATATTATGGTCTTCCATGCACTGGACAAGGATGATATGAAGCAGATATGTACTCTGCTTTGTAAGAACCTGGCAGCCCGCTGCAGCAGACAGATGGACATAGAGCTTAATGTTACGGCTGCTGCAAAGAACTATATCGTCAACAAATATACAGACCTTAAGATGGGGGCCAGACCCTTGAAAAGGGCTATCCAGAATGAAATCGAGGATGAACTGGCTGGTGAGATCTTAAAGAAAAACATCAAGCCCGGGGATAAGGTGACGGTAAGCGTAAAGAATGAGAAAATAACCATTGTCAAAAAGTAAAAAATGATAGTTTTTTACCTTGGATTCGGTTATAATTTTTTTAAGATGCGATAGGGTATCGCAGCTCAAAATTACAGGAGGACATTTTGGGATGGCAGTTGATAAACTGATATGTATTGAGGATGATGGATCGCTTAGCTTTGGTAACCATACCCTGGCTGAGAAGGCTAAATTAGAGGATTTCCCCTATGAAGGCAATCTCATGAAGGTCAAGACCTTCAAGACGATGACCAAGCTTGAGAAGAACGGAAGCTTTATGTATGAATCCGTTCCGGGAACAAGCGTTTACGGTTTCAAGGAGACTGCTGAAGGCATAAGCTTTACTGTAGAGGGCACTGCTGATGAGGACGCCCAGATCACTG
>R03__coassemble_1202_pt1 | contig 12506 bp, 14 predicted proteins | sample R03__metabat2_low_PE_031 | metagenome-assembled genome bin R03
TTTCAGGATGCCTTAAAGGCAAGCACCGATTCCCAGGCATCTGTATCGAATCCGGACAGGACTTCGGGTGGATCGGAGAACAAAAACGATATTTCCGATAAAAAGGCTGACAGGCCGGATAAAAAGCCGGAGGATGACGCCGTTCAAAAGCAGGACAAACCTAAGGATGACATCGAAGCCAAAGAAAATGTAAAAGAGGAAAAAGGCCCTGACATGGAGGATGACGGGGAGGATAAGCTGTCTGATGAGGACATGGAAATGGTCCTGGAGACCTTGGGACAGATAACCGAAGTCATAGCAGAGGTACTTGAAGTCCCCGTAGAGAGCGTGACCGAGGCCATAGGAGAGCTTAACCTGGATGGCAGCGAGCTGCTTGATGTGGCTAATATACCAAAGATAGCAGTCGAGATCACAGATGCTGAGTCCGTTATGGACATAGCGACAGATGAAGAACTGTATTCACAGGTAAAGGAACTGACCGAAAAGGTAAGCGAGCTTACAGCAGATCTGGCAGATAAGCTTCAGACAGAAGCCACGAAGCTGCCCCAGATGGTGAAAGAGGCCGCAGGAGAGAATGAGGCAGGACCGCTCCAAAAGGAAACAGAGACACCTGAATTTGCTCAGATCGAAACCGAAAATATCACGGAGGAAAAGGCAAAACCTGATCCGGGACAGACAAAGGGCAATTCCCAGAATGATGAAAATCATTTCGACAGGGAAGGACATGAACCCTTACAGCATGTAAGCGTAAGCACCGATCAGCCCCAGATGCTCACGGTGGAGGAGATGGCCAAGACACCTGAGACTCCCGCACCGAGCTATACCACCGGTGATCTTCAGAGCATTTTGGACCAGATAGACGAAGGCCTTAAGCTAAACCTTAAGAACGAAGCTACTGAAATGGAAATGAATCTCCATCCCGCAAGCCTTGGCAATGTAAAGGTAAATGTGGCGGCGAAGGACGGAGTCATAACAGCCAACTTCACGACCCAGAATGAAACGGTCAAGGCAGCCATAGAAAGCCAGCTGGTTTCCTTAAAGGAAAGCATGAATGAGCAGGGAATCAAGGTGGAAGCCATAGAGGTAACCGTAGAATCCCATGCTTTTGATGAAAACTTAAGCAAAGAGGGAGAGAGAAACTCCGAGCAGGCAGCTGAGGCAGAGGCCAAAAAGAAAAAAGTTCGTTCCATCAACCTTAATGAAATGCAGGAAGATGACGATATTATAGTAGAAGATGATATCAGAATCGCCAGAGAGATGATGATGGCGAATGGCAACACAGTAGATTATATGGCGTAAGGAGCAGGAAAAATGAGCACAACGGCAACCGTAGTTGATGGTGTGATCACCAACAATTCCACAAGTACTACAAGTACTACAACCACCAGCTCCACAGCAGGCGGAACACTTGATAAGAATGCATTCCTTCAGTTGCTCGTAGCACAGATGAAATACCAGGATCCCCTGGAGCCTACGGACAATACGGAGTATGTATCCCAGCTGGCTACATTTACGGAACTTGAGGAAATGCAGAACCTTTCAAGCACCTCTGAGAAGCAGAGTGCAGCAGCACTGGTTGGCAAGTATGTATCTATCAACGATACCGATACAACAGGCAATACCAAGACTGTAGAGGGTTACGTGGACAGCGTGGTCTATTCCGGAAGCAATACTTATCTTCAGGTCAATGATTCATTGTATAACTATGACGATCTTGACACAGTATATGATGATGAATATCTGGCCTATCAGGCAGCAGCTGCTGCGGCAACAACAACTGAATAAATGACTTATGAGCGGGGGAAAGAAGTATGAATGGTATTCAAAATCAATTCCTTTCCATCGAACAGCTTAAGGACCAGTACCTTAATACAAATTCGAAAAGCCTTACATCTTCGGAAAATGACACAGCATCCTTTGCAGATGTTCTGAATGCAAAGAGCGCATCAAAGGAAAATGAAATAAGATTTTCCAAGCATGCAACTAACAGGCTGGCAGTCAGACAGATAGAACTGGACGACAGTCAGGTGGCAAGAATTTCCGACGGAATGCATAAGGCAGGAGAAAAGGGAATCAAAGATTCTTTGGTGATCATGGATTCACTGGCATTTATAGTCAATGTACCCAGCAACACAGTGATCACAGCAATGGATCAGAACGAAAGCAAGGACAACATATTTACCAATATTGACGGTGCAGTAATAGTATAGCCGGACCTCACAAGGGGGCTTAAGATCTTCGACTGACAGAGAGGATCGAAATTGCACCGGCAAAGAAACAAGGAGGACACTCACTATGATGAGATCAATGTACTCCGGCGTTGCCGGATTAAAAACACATCAGACCAAGATGGATGTTATCGGTAATAACATTGCCAATGTTAATACCGTAGCCTACAAATCCCAGTCTGTAACCTTTGCTGAGCTTATGTATCAGACAACCCAGTCAGCATCGGGAGCCAATGCATCTACGGGCCGTGCAGGTATCAATGCCCGCCAGATAGGTCTTGGTTCAAAGACAGGTGCTATTAATACAAGTATCAGTACACAGGGTGCCTCGCAGACAACCAACAACCCTTTTGATATCAGAATAACAGGAGATGCTTTCTTCATCGTATCCGATGGAAGCAACAATTTCTTTACCAGGGACGGTTCTTTCTACGTAGACGGCGTCGGCAATCTGGCCATGACCTCCAATGGATATACTGTAATGGGCTGGCAGGTTGATCCTACTACCAATGATATCAAGATGGACACAGTATCCAAGCTGCAGATAATGAGCGCAGATAATATGACCTACCCTCCGGAGGCAACAACACTTGCAACCGTATCCGGAATACTTGATAAGAACGATTCCAATGTTACCTCTTCCTCAGGTAAGACCATGAACCTGATGTTCTATGATAACTTGGGCTACAGCTACACAGCCAAGATGGTCATAAAGGATACAGATACAGAGGGAACCTATACATTACAGCTGGACTCCATACTGGATTCCAACAATGAACCTATAGATCTGGAAGGCCTGACCCTGGGCAGCGGTACCGAGGTTTCCAAGGAGACCACTCTGGCTCTGTCTGATAAATGGGAACTTACCAGTGATACACCTCCGCATATCGTAAATAAGGCAGACCCCACACAGGTCGCTTTCAACGGAACCAGCGTAACAGACTGGGATCTTCTGGCAGAGGCTTATAACTACAGCGATTCAACAGAACTCCAGAGCCTTAAGTTTACTGTTACGGATCCTGCGGATTCCACACAGACAGCGGATTATACTCTTGAGCAGGTACTGCAGAATGCAGCCTACAGCGTAGGTTCTGCTTCCGGCAACCTTCAGGATCTCTTCACCGTAAACAATATGACGGCGAGCAAGATCACCCCTACAGGAAGCTCACTGCTCACTTATGATACAACAACCGGTGAGTTCAAGGGCGTTGGCGGAGACGGCATTGAGAATATAACACTTGAGCTTTCACAGCTCACTCCCGCAGGAAGATTTTCCGATATAGCTGTTAATTTCACAAGCACCACAATGTACAACAACTCCGGTACATCAACCATCTCCGCAGCCAGCGGTGATGATAACAAGAACGGCTGTGGTAGAAAATTAGGTGAAATGAGCGGCGTTTCCATTCAGAATGATGGTAAGATATATGCTTCATACGACAATGGTATGAGCAAGCTTTTGGGCCAGATAGCCGTAGCTGAGTTTGCCAATGCTTCAGGTCTTGAGAAGGAAGGCGACAACCTCTACAGCGCAACCCAGAACTCCGGCGATTTCGATGGTATCGGACAGGAGGTTACCAGCGGCGGCGGATATATGACAACAGGCGTTCTGGAGATGAGTAACGTAGATCTGTCCAGTGAATTTACCGAGATGATCACTACACAGCGTGGTTTCCAGGCCAACTCACGTATCATAACCGTATCGGATACGCTGCTTGAGGAACTTGTTAACCTTAAGAGATAATACAGATAAATAAGTAAAATCAAATTGCCAAATACCGGTGGTCTTTCTGGGGCCACCGGTTATTGGCATTTATAAAAGGAGGGGCGACGTGATAGAAGTAACAAAAATGGACGGCACCAAAACCCTGGTCAACCAGGATCTGATGGAGACGGTGGAAACTACTCCTGATACCATTATTACCCTCACTACAGGGAAAAAATTAATTGTAAAAGAAAGTAGACAAGAGATAGATAATTTAGTAAAATCGTATAGAAAGGATATCTATGCCTCTATGCCCTTTTGGGAGAAATAGAGCAAGACATAAAGAAGGTGTAACACAGTGGATCTGGCGTCGATTATTGGCCTTGTAGTCTGTTTGGGACTGGTCATATTCGGTATCGTGGCCGGTAACGGCTTCGGTGTTATAGTTAATTTCTTGGACCTGAATTCAGCCCTGATAACTTTTGGCGGGGCTCTTTGTTGTATCATGGCTTCCAATACCATGAGCGATTTCTTAGCCGGACTTAAGTCCATTAAGCTGATATTCAAGGATCCCGGTTTAAATACAGCAGATGTGATCAAGAAGATCATAGATCTGTCCAATGTGGCTCGTAAGGAAGGCCTGCTTTCACTGGAGGAGGCCGCAGGAGAACTGGATGATGCTTTTCTTAAGAAGGGCATCCTGCTTATAGTTGACGGTACTGATCCGGAACTGGTGCGTGGCATCATGGAGACGGAGATGGTAGCCATAGATGACAGACATAAGAGCAAGATCCATTTCTGGGAGGACTTAGGTTCCATGGGACCTGCCTGGGGTATGATCGGTACCCTGGTTGGTCTGGTAAACATGCTCCAGGCCATGGATGATCCCAATGCCATCGGCCCCGCTATGGCGGTTGCCCTGATCACAACTTTGTACGGCTCTCTGCTTGCCAACTGGATCTGTGCACCTACAGCTTCCAAGCTGAAGGTACGTAATACAGAAGAAATAACAGGCAAACAGATAACCATAGAAGGCCTGCTTTCAATACAGGCCGGTGAGAACCCGAGAGTTATAGAGGAGAAGCTCAAATCCTTCCTGGATCCCGCAGCCAAGGCTGCTATGACTCCTGAAGGAGGTGAAGAGTAATGGCCAAGGTCAAAGAAGATCCACCGCCGAAAGGGTGCCCTGCCTGGCAGGGAACATTCGCGGATCTTATGAACCTGCTGTTGTGCTTCTTCGTTCTGCTTTTCTCCATGTCCAGCATGGATGCGGAAAAGTTTGAGGAGATAGCTGCTTCCTTTTCAAATACCTTCAGTATTTTCTCGGGAGGCGGTTCGTCCTTTGACGAAGGTCTGCTCATAAGCAATGGTATGTCCCAGTTAAACGCTTTGGACAAATACATTAACAATACGGGAGCCGCAGCAGACAGCGATACCAATAATAATGAATTGCAGGAATATGACGAGGACGCCGAGCTGACCTCAAAGCTTGAGGAAGAGGGCCTGGCTGAATCGGAGGAGATGGCTGAGCAGGTGCAGGAGGCTCTGCAGGAAAAGAATGTAGAGGATTCCGTGGATGTGGATTTCACTTCCCAGTATGTGCAGCTGACCATAAAGGGCTCCATTCTCTTTGATTCCGGTGAGGCTACACTTAAGGAAGAGGCCACACCTATCATTGCCCAGGTGGCAAAGATACTTGAAAAGTACGGTTCCTACGGAATAGAGATAGAGGGCCATACGGATAACGTACCTCTGAATGGCGGACGCTATGAGAACAACAATGTCCTAAGCAGCTACAGAGCCATCGCCATGTTCGATTATCTGGTGGAAAATACCAGCATCGATCCTGCCAATATCAAGCATTCCGGCAGAGGTGAATATGTTCCCATTGCGGACAATTCCACACCGGAGGGTAGGAGCAAGAACAGGCGTATAGAGATCAAGATACACAACAAACTTAACGCATTCTAAAAGGAGCAAAAAGGTGAAGAAAAACATGCTGTCGGTGCTGATTCTGGCACTGCTTGTAGTCAACGTGGTCATGACGGCGATACTGATGTTTACCATGATGGGGACCACAAAGAAAACTTCAAAGCTTATAGATGGCATTTCAACTGCGCTTTCTCTGGAGATCGCTTCTCCGAGCGAGGAAGAGGACAGTGAAAGCACTGAAGTCGCAATGGAAAATATCGAAGTATACCAGATAGAGGATCAGATGACCATCAGTCTGGCGAAGGGAGCTGACGGAGCTACTCATTACTGCATAGTCAGCGTATCTCTTTCCATTAATACACAGGATGAGGATTATGAAAAATATCAGCCTACCCTGTCAACCAATGAAGACCTTATAAAGGGCAAGATCTTCGAGATCATAGGTTCCCATCCCATAGAGGAAGCTGAAAGCAATCCTGATGGAATGAGACAGGAAATACTGGATGCCATCCAGGAAATGTACAACTCTGATTTCGTATACAATGTGGTCTTCAGAGATATCATGTTCTCATAGGAGAGCAGACGGGAGGTGAGCCTGCTTGGGAGACGTATTATCTCAAAATGAGATAGACAGCCTATTGGCTGCACTAAGTACCGGTGAAATCGACGCTGAAGAGATATCGAAACAGGAAGAAAGGCAGGTCCGCAATTATGATTTTGCCCGTCCTGCGAAGTTCTCGAAGGAGCATTTAAGAACCTTAGAAATTATATATGAGCATTACGGGCGTCTGCTGTCGACCAACCTGCCTCTGTATTTAAGAAAGAGTGCACAGGTGTCGGTAGCCAGTTCGGAGACGGTTGTATTCTCCGAATTCTCCAATGCCCTGTCCAACCCGGTCATACTGGGCATAATCAATTTCGCACCCCTGCATGGGTCCATGATGATAGAACTGGCCCCCAATCTGGGATTTGCCATGATAGACAGGATGTTGGGAGGTCCGGGCAACCCTATAGAAAAGACCAGGGATTTCTCGGAGATAGAGCTGATAATCCTTGAAAAGATATTGGTCCTGGCCATGCAGCTGATGAAGGACCCCTGGAAAAACGTGGTGGATATAGAGCCCATGCTTGAGCGTGTGGAGACCAATCCACAGTTTGCACAGATAATTTCACCCAATGATATGATTGCCATAGTCACCTTGAACTTAAAGATCGGTGACGTGGAAGGTATCATGAATATATGTATACCCTTTGCGACCATCGAAGAGGTTATTGACAAGCTCAATACCAAATTCTGGTATTCCAATATGGTGGAGAACAACGACGAAGACTACTCCGGATATGTGGAAGCAATGCTAAGAAGGGTTGAGGTGCCTGTCAAGGCCTGCCTTGGCAAGAGCAGCATCACGGTAAGCGACTTCGTCAACCTTCAGCCGGGGGATATCATAAGACTGGATACAAGGGCTGAAGATGAATTATCAATATATGTTGGTAATATCAAAAAATTCAAGGCTATGCCCGGAAAGAGCGATGATAAATACGCAGTCCGGATCACATCAGTCTTAAGAGAGGAGGAATAGAAGCATGGATGGTGGTATTCTATCTCAGGAAGAGATAAATGCACTGCTAAGTGGAATGTCCACGGACCCCGCGCCTGAAGCAGCTGAACCCACTCCAACCGTATCAAGTGAACCTGCATCGGCAACCTACGGCGATGTAACCTTATCTGATATGGAAAAGGATGCCATAGGTGAAGTAGCCAACATAAGCATGGGAACCTCCGCTACAACGCTCTATTCCCTGGTTAATCAAAAGGTTAATATCACTACTCCGGTTGTGTCTTTGGCCAGCTGGAATGATATAAGCAAGGATTATTCAGCACCCTGTGTATTTATCGAGATCAAATACACTGTAGGTCTGGATGGATCTAACATCCTGATATTGAAAGAACATGATGTTAAGATCATAACAGACCTGATGATGGGTGGAGACGGAAGCAATACTGAAGGAGAACTGACGGAGCTTCATCTGTCGGCCATATCAGAGGCCATGAACCAGATGATGGGATCATCGGCCACATCTTTATCACAGATGCTGGGCAAGATGATAGATATTTCACCACCGTCGGCAGACCTGGTAAATATAGGATTGGGAGAGACTCCTGAAGGAGATGCAGCCAATTTCTTATCGGGAACCTTCGTCAAGATAGCTTTCAGGATGCAGATAGGCGATGATCTGGTGGATTCCACCATACTTCAGCTCTATCCTATAGATTTTGCAAAGGAACTGGTGGCAACCTTTATGGGAGGCGCACTGGATATGGGGGCAGCAAGCGAGCCTGAGCCTGAACCGGCTCCTGCACCTGCACCGACACCCGCACCCGCGCCCACACCTGCACCGACGCCGCAGCCCATGCCTACACCTCAGCCTATGCCGGATATGTCGGCAATGGGAGCCCAGGGTATGCCGGCCTACGATCCGAGCATGTATCAGATGCCGCAGGGAATGCCCATGTATCAGATGCCTCAGGCGATGCCTATGTATCAGATGCCACAGCAGGGTATGAATTACCAGCCTGCGCAGTTTGAAAACTTTACCGGCAATCTGGGAGCACTGGCCAGCAATGAGAACATTGACCTGATCATGGATGTGCCCCTTGAGGTAACGGTTGAACTGGGAAGGACCAAGAAATCCATTTCGGAGATACTTGATTTTTCACCGGGAACCATCATCGAGCTTGAAAGGATAGCAGGTGAGCCCATAGATGTACTGGTCAACGGCAAGTTCGTGGCCAAGGGCGAGGTAGTAGTTATTGAAGAAAGTTTTGGTATTCGTGTAACGGAAATCATCAAATAAAGAAACGGGAGATTAAAAGATATGGCAAAGAATATTCTAATTTGTGATGATGCAGCATTCATGAGAATGATGATCAAGGACATTCTTACTAAGAATGGCTACAATGTTGCAGGTGAAGCTGAGAATGGTGCTAAGGGAGTTGAGAAATACAACGAACTTAAGCCGGACCTGGTATTGATGGATATCACAATGCCTGAAATGGATGGTATACAGGCTCTTAAGGCAATCAAGAGTAATGATGCCGATGCCAAGGTTATAATGTGCTCAGCCATGGGCCAGCAGGCAATGGTTATTGAGTCTATACAGGCTGGAGCAAAGGACTTTATCGTTAAGCCTTTCCAGGCAGACCGTGTACTTGAGGCTGTTAAGAAGGTAGTGGGATAATGCTTCTTTTGGCTGGAGAACTGGAGGGCTTTGCCCAGTTTCTTACGGTTATAATTTTACTGATCCTGGTGCTGGCGATCACCTTTGGGGTGACCAGATGGATTGGAAAGTATCAGAAGGTGCAGATGGCGGCCCATAATATGGCTGTCGTAGACACCATGCGTCTTTCTCCGAGCCAGTATATACAGATAGTCAGGATAGGGGATAAGTATCTGGCTATTGCGGTGAGCAAGGACAATGTTACCAAGCTTGCCGAATTTGAGGAGGGAGAACTCAATCTTGATACTGCGGGCAGCAGCTCCATGGATTTTTCATCCATTCTTAACAGGGTGAAGGAGGGTTTTGCTGCTCCAAAAGATACTGACGAGACGTTACATGACCAAGACATTGATAAAGACAATTAAATTAGTGATGAATTCAATATGCCTACTGTTACTGGTGGGCATATTGTGTATATGTCCGAAAATGCAGGCTCATGCCACCACTCTGGTGGACGGGGATCTGGACAGTGAACTTACGGGGACTACAGACGAACGTACCAATATACGTGAACCCGGGACCGAGGAGGATGCCGAGGATCTGGATGAGCTTAACATAGCAAATTCTCTTACGGTTACCTACGATAATGGTAACGGATCCCTGAACAGTTCATTAAGGATACTTTTAACCCTGACACTCATCGCCATAGCTCCTTCGCTCATAGTGATGATGACCAGCTTTACCCGTATCATCATTGTGCTGCATTTCACGCGAAATGCCCTGAATACCCAGACGGCACCGCCCAATATGGTAATGATAGGGCTGGCGCTCTTCCTTACCTTTTTCATAATGAGCCCGACCATTGAAACCATCCGTACTGAGGCCTTTGAGCCCTTTGATAACGGGGAGATAACTCAGGAGGAGTTTATTGTAAAGGCAATGCAGCCCATAAGGGAATTCATGTATCCCCAGACCCAGATGAAGGATGTGTCCATGTTTATGGAAATATCCGGTACTGAATGGAGCGGAGATATAGAGGATATTCCCAATTCGGTGCTGATACCCAGCTTTATTGTGAGTGAGCTTCGAACTGCATTTATCATAGGCTTCCTCATATATGTGCCCTTTATAGTAATAGACATGGTCGTGGCATCCACGCTTATGAGTATGGGTATGATGATGCTGCCGCCTACGACCATATCCATGCCCTTTAAGATTTTGCTTTTTGTACTGGCGGATGGCTGGAACCTGATCATAGGCAATCTGATCAGAACCTTCTACTGACAGGGGGAGAGAAGAATATGACAATTGATGACGTCGTTATCATAACAAGGGAAGCACTGTATACAATATGCATCACGGCTGCTCCGGTACTGCTTGTCAGCCTGGTAGTGGGCCTGATCGTATCTATTTTTCAGACAGTTACATCCATACAGGAGCAGACCCTGACCTTTGTACCCAAGATCATATCCATATTTGCGGCTCTGCTGATCTTAGGCCACTGGATGTTAAATAATATGACTGAATTTATGAATAATCTGTGGGCGGATTTCACGGTTTACATAAGATAGGATGATAGATTACAGCTTTTCTGCCAATAACATAGAATATTTTCTGCTTATACTGGTAAGGATATCCATATTCGTGTACATGGCGCCCTTTTTCGGAACCAGAGGAGTTCCCAATCAGGTCAAGATAGGCTACAGCTTTTTTATGTCGGTGCTTATTTACAGTACCATGGCAGACAAACCGGATCTGGCCTATTCCACTGTATGGGGCTATGCGCTCATTGTGCTCAAGGAAGCTGCCACCGGAGCCATTATCGGCTTTGCGGCAGTCATCAGTACCATGATCGTTACCTTTGCGGGCAGGATCATTGATATGGAGACAGGTATGTCCATGGCTAACCTTGTGGATCCCACAACCAATGAAATGGAATCCATCAGCGGTGTGCTTTACCAGTATATGGTGACTCTGATGCTGCTCATATCCGGGATGTACCAGTATATCATAAAGGCTTTGGCTGAAACCTTCACCCTGATACCCATTAACGGAGCGGTTTTCAACACGGATAAGCTTTTGGAGGCCATGCTGGATTTCCTGACAGACTATATAACCATAGGCTTCAGGATATGTCTGCCGGTATTTGCCATCATGCTTCTGCTCAATGCGGTACTGGGCATTATGACCAAGGTCGCACCCCAGATAAATATGTTCTCGGTAGGTATGCAGATCAAGGTACTGACCGGACTGGCAACCCTGTTTATCACAGCGGGAATGCTGCCCACGGTAAGCGACTGGATCTATACGGAAGTAAAGACGGCCATGGTAACCTTTGTAAGTGCCATGCTTTAGATATAAGAGGGTGAGTATATGAACATAACACCCATATTGGAAGCTGAATACAGGATAGCCTTAGATCTGCAGTTCTTTGCGGATGGTCCCGGCGGTGAAAAGACCGAAGAGGCCACACCCAAGAAACTGGATGATGCCAGAAAAGAGGGTAATGTAGCCAAGTCCAAGGAAGTAGCAACAGGGCTCGGCTTACTTTCGTTGTTTCTGGTCCTTAAATTCTGGGTCGGAAGCATGGGAAACAGTTTTCTGGAGCTGTTCGGGGCTATATATAACCATATTCCCGATATAGCAACCCTGACAGGGGGGACCTCTCCCATGGCGGGTATGGTCTCCATTATAAAGGACAGCATGGTCCAGCTGCTGATCATAGTGGCTCCCATATTCATAGTGGCCTTTGTGGTGGCTTTCCTAAGCGATCTGGTGCAGGTCAAATGGGCACCGACCAACAAGCCCCTGCAGCCGAAGCTGAGCAAATTAAACCCGGGAAACGGTATTAAGAGGATATTTTCCACCAAGACACTTGTTGAGCTGCTCAAATCAGTGGTCAAGCTGCTGCTCATATTTTACGTGGTATATTCCTATATCAAGGATAAGCAGGATTACCTTTACCTGCTTTATGATATGGAGATAATGCCATGTCTGTCTCTTATAGCAGATGTGGTCATTAACCTGGGCCTTAGGCTTTCGCTCATATACATGATCATCGTGGCCTTTGACTACTGGTATACAAAGCGCAAATTCGCCAAGGATATGCGTATGACCAAGCAGGAGGTCAAGGATGAATATAAGAATGCAGAAGGAGATCCCGAGGTAAAGGGACGTATCAAGTCCAAGATGCGTGAGGCCAGCCAGAGGCGTATGATGCAGCGTCTGCCCGAGGCTGATGTGGTCATTACCAACCCTACCCACTACGCTGTGGCTATCAAGTACGATCAGTCCATCGCTCCGGCACCCATAGTTCTGGCAAAGGGTGAGGATTACCTGGCCAGAAAGATCAAGGAAATAGCCAGGGAAAATGATGTTGAAATAGTTGAGAACAAGCCCCTGGCCCGTATGCTCTATGCAAA
>R03__coassemble_1227_pt1 | contig 12295 bp, 8 predicted proteins | sample R03__metabat2_low_PE_031 | metagenome-assembled genome bin R03
TGTTATGTAAACTTGGATTGGGCGAATAGGTGAAAAGTGGCAAATACGCCCAAGCAGCCGGCGCAAAATTGGGCGTATAGGTGAAAAGTGGCAAATACGCCCAGGTGGGCCGGCGCAAAATTGGGCGGACGCGGAGAAAAAGTCCTATACGCCCAAAAAGTGGGCCGCGGGACTTGTTATGTAAACTTGGATTGGGCAAATAGGTGAAAAGTGGCAAATACGCCCAAGCAGCCGGCGCAAAATTGGGCGTACGCGGAGAAAAAGTCATATACGCCCAAAAAGTGAGTCGCGAGACTTGTTATGTAAACTAAAATTGGGCGTATAGGTGAAAAGTGGCGAATACGCCCAAGCAGCCGGCAACAAAATGGGCATATGAGTAAAATCCTGCGAAACCACCCAAGGAATAGAAATTTCTGATATAATGGTGCGTGGGCGTTATGCCGGGAGACAATAAATGAGAACAAGAGAAGAAGTATTGCAATATGGGCTGACCTTTGAGGATACCTATGTGGAGGCACCTTTTCATGACCAGAACTGGCAGTTGGTCAGGTACAAACCCAACAAAAAAGCCTTCCTATGGTCCTATGAGAGGGAAGGAAATATCTGGGTAAATGTAAAATGCGATCCGGAGTGGAGGGATTTCTGGCGGGGAGCATATGAGAGCGTGATACCAGCCTATCATCATAACAAGGAGCACTGGAACACCATAATCCTGGATGGCTCAGTGCCGGACAGGGATATAAAAAGGATGATAGAGGAAAGCTATCAGCTCATAAGTGACAGCCCTACCAAAAGGATATACGAGGCTGTAAAGCAGATTCCCAAGGGTTATGTGGCTACCTATGGCCAGATTGCAAAGCTGGCAGGTGATGAGAATATGAGCCGGGCTGTGGGCAATGCCCTGCATCATAATCCTGATCCGGACAGTATACCCTGCTACAGGGTGGTCAATGCAAAGGGGGAGCTTAGCGGGGCCTTTGCCTTTGGAGGGCCAAAGGTGCAGGAAAAACTGCTTGAGGCTGATGGGATAGAGGTTACAGATGGCAGAGTGGATCTGAGTAAATATCAGTGGAACGGCCAGTGAAATATGAGCCGGAAACTTGAAGCCGGCACACGAACCAGCAGATAGGAAGCCGGCATACGAATCGTCAGACAGGAAGCCGGCACACGAACCAGCAGACAGGAAGCCGGCATACGAACCAGCAGACAGAAAGCAGGCATATGAACCGGCAGACAGGAAATAATATTTTGAAATTCAGCATAGAAAAAGCATTTTTAAATGAAAATTATATGAAAGCGGCGACTGCGGTTGCATTGGCAGGAGTGCTTGCGAGCACTGTGCTGCTTGCGACAGGCTCGCTTATGTCACCACTACTCTGGTTTGAAAAGCTTACCAAGCTTGCCATGATCCTTGCGGTATTTACGGCCTTTGTGCATTTCCACTGGGATGCCTTAAGGGGCCTGATGGGAGGACTGCTGCTCTGCCTTATGTACCAGGAGGGATTTGCGGTACTGGGACAGCTGTGGGGAGAAACCACGGATTTCGACGCATACCTTATCATGGGTGTGCAGGGCAGCCTTTATCTGGCCATCAGCAGCATGAGTTTCCTTATGACCATCATAATAACCGTCAATCATTTCATTATTGATTACAGCAATATAGGAAATAAGGCAAATGTTGTCTTCAATCAGATCACTATTGTGTTCAAGATACTGCTGTATGTGGGACTTTTTATAATAAATTTCTATATTGAACTGCCCACATTAAGGCTTGTAAATGCCGGAGTGGAATATATAGGTGACCTGGCAATCGTGGTAATACTAATCTGCATAGAGACCCAGCTGGATAATTTTAAAAGCCTGCGCCATGACCTGCTTAAGGACAAGAAGCGTAAGGCAGCCGGCCGGGAGCCGCAGTGCGCCGAAGAAAGCAAGGTAGCCGGGCAAAAAAAGCAGAGCATCGAAGAAAGCAAGGCAACTGTGCAAAAGCAGCAGTGCGCCGAAAAAAGCAAGGCAGCCGGTCAGGAGCAGCAGGGCACCGAAGAAAGCAAGGCAACTGTGCAAAAGCAGCAGTGCGCCGAAAAGAAAGGCGGCGAAGCATGAATAAGAAGAAGGCCTTTCTGGGAATATGGCTCATGCTTATGACACTTGTGTCACTCATGGCATATACAATGTACTTTGTGGCGCAGATGAGATTTTCCGTATTATTGTATTCATATTCCGCGCTTACAGTGACCCAGTTATTTGCCCTGATAACCTTTCTGGTGGGCAGTGAAAAGATCAAAAGAAAATTTGTAAAAATAATATACAGGCTTTGCATCCTGGTATCGCTGGCAGTTATTCCCGCCTTCATTTTTATTTTCAGCGGCCTGATGAGCCAGTATCATGCTGATGTAAAGGAGGCGGTAGCTGTTTCGCAGGATGAATATGACACCATGCTTGCAGGAAAGGATACTCTCATATATGAGACGGATAAGCTCTATGTATTCTTCCCAAAGTATTCCCGGGTGGAGCTTACGTGCGGCAAGCGTCCCTCAAAAAGAGACACTTCCATTACCTGGTGCAGCGGGGCAGCCTTTCAGCATAGCATTGAGCTGGGCTTTTCCCAGGAAAATGTGGAGGGCTATCACGCAGTATGCGGGGAGTACTATGACAGTCCCTACATAAATGAAGCCTGCGGTGCCGTGGTCTTTTATGAGGGCGGCTTTGATTTTGAATTTGAGGATATGGAAGGGGCAATAAAGGAAGCGGCTGCCAAGGGCGGCAGCGGTTTTATGCAGTTTAGGCTTATGGAGGACGGACAGAAGGTCAATGCCTTTACCATGCCCAGAGTCAGATCCTACAGGGCTATAGCCGAGCTTAACGGGGATTTGTGTATCATCGACTCCATTGAAATGATGCATTTTGAGGATTTCCTGGATGCCCTGTGTGAAATAGGGGTGACCGATGCCCTCTACATGGATATGGGGGCTGGCTGGAACTATTCCTGGTACAGGACTGAAGCAGGCAGGGTAAAGGAACTGTTCGGTCTCAAGGTGCCCTGGTCCCACAACTGGGTGGTATTCAAAGAGAACGCAGTAAAAAAAGCCAAAAGCATGAAAAATACTGCCTTACAGCCGCTAAGTGGCTGGCAAAAGGCAGTAAAAAAAGCCAAAAGCAGGAAAAATACTGCCTGTTGGCAAAATATTAGGGAAAAATGAGCAAATTAAAGAAATTTATACAATCGCATAAATGGTTTGTGGCAGTGCTGCTTATTGAAATGGCGCTTCTGCTGTATCTGTGTGCAAAGGCCCTTGGGCCTGCATATACAGAAGAACTAGATTATGAAAGCCTTTGCGGTTTACATAACTATATAAGCCAGGAAAATGGAGAGGGAGAAAATGTACTTCTCTATGGCTTTGAACTAAAGGACGGAGCCTATGATTTTGAGGTCACCCTTACTCCTGAGGGCGGCGAGGATGCCTTTAAGGGCTCGGTAATGTTTTTTGCAAATGATGAATTTAATGAGCTTGCCTCCGGGTCTACCAATTATACCTACAACGGCGATGCCATAGAGGCCAAAATATGCGTCCCCCTGTGCGAGAAGGGTAAGAGAGTAAATCTGGCCATAGTGGCCCCTGTCAGGGTTAAGATAGACAGCATAGGCATAGTTGAAAATACAGGCTATCGCGGACTCAGGATAGTGCTGGCCCTGATTATCTGTCTGACAGTCAACGTCTTCATAATGTATTTATTAAAGGAAAATGTAACTTTGGCCGACAGGCTGACTGCTGCAGGGCTTATTGTATTTATCCTGCTTTTGAGCAGCCTGTCTTTGAATAACAGAAATTACATCAGTGATGACTGGATATTCCATTACAGCAGGATCGCCTCCATAGCCGGGGAACTTAAGCTTAATCATTTCCCCGTAAGGATATATACCCAGGCCAATAACGGCTACGGCTACGCGGCATCCCTGTTTTACGGGGACCTGTTCCTTTATATTCCGGCCCTGCTTTACATGTACGGCCTGCCCTTATTTACAGCGGGAAATATATATCTGGTAATGATAAATGCCCTTACGGTCGCCTTGGCCTATATAGCCTTTAAGGAAATGACAAAAGATGACAGGCTGATAGCCCTGGTGGGAACAGTCCTCTATGCCTCGGCTGCCTACAGGCTTTACTGCATATATGACAGATATGCCCTGGGGGAATTTACGGCCTTTGCCTTCCTGCCCCTGGTGGTGCTTGGATTGTACAGACTGTATGAAGAAGAAAAAAATGACTTAAAGAGCCTGATTCCCATGATAGTGGGCATTTCTGGGGTGGTCCTGAGCCATATGATCACCACTGAGCTTATGCTCATCATGATCCTGCTCTATGCACTTGTGCGCTTTAAGGACACCTTTAGAAAAGGAGTGCTGGCAGGGTATGCGGGGGCAGCGGCGGGGGTGTTGCTGTTAAATGCCTGGTTCATCATCCCCTTCTTGGAATCCATGAGTCTTGACATAGTCATGAAAAAGGGCAGCAGCAGTATCTCTCAGTATGGACTGGGACTTGACAGCCTCTTTACGCTCTTTAATGGCAAAAGGACCATATGTCTGGGAGTGGCCCTGCTTGCGGGCGCAGCCCTTTGCCTTGTCATGCTTATCATCAGGGCAAAGCAGCAGGATAAAGCGGGAGGACTTAAAAAGAAGGGTATCATCCTCTGGATAATGTTTGCATTTTCAGCTGTGGCCTGCCTTTCTGTATTTCCCTGGGATATGCTTGACAATACAAGGGTGGGATATTACCTGACTGCCATAGAATTTCCCTGGAGATATATGTCCATGGCCACGCTCCTTGCCACCCTGCTTACCATTATCGGACTGAGGCTTGTTAAGAACCTTAACGCAAAGGCCCTGACAGTATGCAGCGGACTTATATTTGCTCTGGCCCTTATTTCCACAGGCATTTACTATGCAAGTGTGGCCACAGACACGGAATATGGGATCTACTATGCAGTCAATGAGCCTGTGGCTTTTATCAGGATAGATGATTATGTGCTAAACGGCCTTTCCTGGGAGCAGATGAGCGGAATGAGAGAGGCAGTATCTGATGGTGACATTACCGTCACTGAGACCGATCCTTCGGATAAGACATATTATGTGGAAAATGCTGGAAATGAGTGTGAGGTTATATTTCCCATTATCAATTATCCCAACTATCATATTACGGACACGGATACGGGAGAGAGTTTTGAAAAGGATGAAGAGGCCCTCCTGGTGACAGTGACCATACCTCAAAATTATGAAGGCAGCATAGAGGTAAAGTATGTGGAACCCATCCACTGGAGATTATGTGAGGTGATAAGCCTGCTTGCCCTTGGGGGCCTTGTATTTATTGCATTAAGAAGAAATGAGGAAGAGCATGCAGCCCAGGATATTATTGAATAAAGCGAAAAATAAGATGTATCTGTGCATTGCGCCCCTGCTTGCGGGGGCCATGCTCCTTATCATATATGCCATCCACGGGGTATATCCCTTTGGAGAGCGTTCCGTATCCTATTATGACATGGCCCAGCAGTATGTGCCCCTTTATTATCATACCTGGGATGTGTTGCATGGTCTTAAAAATGCCTTCTTTGACTGGAATGCGGGCATGGGTATCACTACCTCTGATACGGCGCCCAACTTTCTGTTTTTCCCCATAAATCTTGTATTTCTGTTTATAAAAAGAGAATCCATTCTTAACTTTATGTCAGTATTTCTGCTCATCAAGCTTATGCTCATGGCCTTTAACATGTCACTGTATGCTGACAGCAGGACGGGTGATAGGATAAAGGTCGTTACCGCGGCCATCCTGTATACCGTAAATGGCTACGTGCTCCAGTATTACACTAATCTGTTTTTTCTGGACACTGTGCTACTTTTTCCTCTGCTTATGCTGGCCCTTGACAGACTGCTAAAGGAGGGCAAAAAGACAGGCTATATCCTTTTATTTGCACTGATGTGCCTGACCAACCAGCAGTTATTATTCATGGTGGTGCTCTATATCATCATAAAGACCAGGCTCATCATTACCAATGAGCCGTCTGTGGCAAATAAAAAGCCGGTATCTGACCTGCTTATATCATCCTTAACGGGGCTGATGCTTTCGGCAGTTGTATTTATCCCATCCCTCCTCAGCATGTTCCAGTCACAAAGATTTGCAAATGGGCAGTCAGACGGGCTCCTTGTGAAAATGATGACCACGGTATGCGATTACCAGCCCCAGAAGGAATATATGCTCTATGGCGGTGAAATAGGCCTGGCCCTGGTCCTCATCATACTGGCAGGTAAAGGAAGGCTGATTCAAAAATATAAGACCTCCCTCATAATGATACTGCTGCTTGCCTGTCCCATAGTCTTTGAAAATATAGACCTGCTCTGGCACGGGGGCTCCTATACCCATTTTCCCATGAGATTCGGTTATATGTTAAGCTTCGAGCTGCTTAATCTCTATGTGAGCGCAGATGAGAAAGACGGCCTTAGTGAGAGGATAACAAATAAGAAAGTAAGGCTGCTTCTTATGATAGCAGGCGTGGGTCTGCTTATACTGTATGTAGGCCTGGATACGGGACTGGCCGGGGACTTCAGGACCTACGGAATAAGGCTTTTGTCGGTATATGAGCCGGCTCTGATCATAATATTATGTGCGCTGCTGCTTTATCTTATCATAAGGCTGTGTGCAGGTGAAAAGTACGCAGGCTGGCTGTGTATGGGCCTGGCCCTGCTGCAGAGCATGATAGGTCTGTATGGTCTGATAGCGCCTACAGATATGGGAAATACTGAGTGCTATGACGATTATGTGAAAGAGGCTCAGGCACTTTATGACAGGATAAGCCCTGCAAGTGACCTTGACAGGATCAAGGATGCGGATGAGGCTATGAATGCCAACTACGGCTTTATATTGTCCCAGTCCTCCCTGGGCTGCTGGGCAAACGGCGTCAATGCCGGTATGCAGGATGCCATGATTCAGATGGGCTATTCCTATAATTATACCAGGGTCCTGGATGGCGGAGGCACAGCCTTCAGTGATGCCTGTCTTAATGTGCGCCGCATATATGATAAGACAGGTGCGGATGAGTATCTCTATGAGCCTGACGGGGATACGGAAAATGTATATGACTGCAGATATACCCTGCCTTTTGGCCTGGTGCTTGAGGACGCTGAGATTGATGAATATATTTCCCCCCTTGACTATCAGAATGCCCTGTATGGAAAACTGTTCCCAGGCGACGGAGTGCTTTTCACTGAGGTAACAGGGGAAAATGCCAGGTTGGAATGGGGGACCTATGATAACTGGTATGTGTATGACATATATATTCCCATAGAGGAGGCCTCAACCCTGTATCTGTACAGGGAGGATGAGGGAAGCGGAGACTACTATCTGGCTGTAAATGAACAGATACAGACCATTCCCTACATGAATGCCACGGATATCAACCTTTATCCCAATAATTTTGTCAGGGGAACAGTTAATCTGGGAAGCTTTGAAAATGAGACCGTAAGATTAAGCATCCAGACCAACATGGACAATCTGAATGAGCTGCATATTGCCAAAATGGATATAGCTGCCCTGGATAGCCTGGTAAAAGAGGTTAATGCAGCCCAAAGCTGTGAGTATGAAAATAGCAGCCATGGTCTGAGGCTCAATATAGATACAGATAAGGCCGGGACCCTCTTTCTTCCCATTGGCTACAGTGACAGCTTTGAGGTCACTCTGGATGGTGAAGATACAGAGGCTTATCCTATCCTGGGTGATGCCTTTATGGGACTTAATATAGAAGCGGGGGAGCATGAGATATTCCTAAACTTTATTCCCGGGGGACTGAAAGCAGGGGGCTGCCTGTCCCTGCTTGGGCTGCTTATTTTGGCATTTCTGAATCTGTTTAAATCAGCTTATGAGAAGCTTGCAATGAAATGTGAAGGAGCTCTTGCCTTTATTTACCGATATGCTCATCTGGCCCTGATGACCTGCCTGTATCTGCTTCCGCTAATATTGTGGGCGGCGGCCATGGTGCTTGGTCAGTTTGACCTGTGATAAGCACACGGATGTCCCGGATAAAGCTGCTGTGTGGATTAAGCGGCCGGCGCCACCCTTTTAAAGAGATAAGCAAAATATATGATCTCGGCTATGGCCGTCAGACTCCAGGAAAATATATAGAGCAGATACAGAGAGGGCACAGTCTTAAAATAGGCAAAGACAGTATAGATCCATGCAATACGAAAGACGCAGGAGCCCAGGATCACCCCTATATTGGGAATGAGAGTCTTGCCCAAGCCCCTTGAGGCGGCCAGGGTACAGTCCATAAAGCCCGATACGCAGTAGGAAAAGCCCATGATCTTAAGCCTTTCCATGCCGGCATCAATGACCGGGATCTCAGTGGTAAAAAGGGCCAGAAAATATCTGCCAAAGAAAATGAGAAGCAGTCCCAGTATAAGCCCGGCGGCCACGGAGTAGAACATACTGATAAGATAGCTGTGCAGCATACGACGGCGCAGGCCCGCACCGTAATTTTGTCCGATGAAGCTGGCGCAGGCAGTATAGAAGGCAGCCATTACATCATAGACTATGGTATCCGCATTGGCACTGGCTGCTGCACCCTCCACGGTCACGGCATCAAAGGTGTTGACCCCGGACTGGACAAATACATTGGCTATCTGGAAAATGGAATACTGAAGTCCGCTGGACAGGCCCAGCTTAAGCAGAGGAAGGACCAGGTCATCAGTGAACTTTAGTTTACATAATTCAAACCTGATAAGATCCCTGCTCCTGGCCAGAGAGAGCATTATCATCAGGGCAGCCAGGTACTGGGAAATAACGCTGGACAGGGCCACACCTGCCACGTCTAGTTTACATAATATAACGAATACGAGATTTAATATCACATTTAAAATTCCCGAAAGGGTCAGATATATAAGGGGTTTTCTGGTATTGCCCAGGGCAGAGTAAAGGGCACTGCCGTAGTTGTAGATGGCCAGGGCCGGCATGCCGGCAAAATATATCCTTATATATAACAGGGCACCGTCTATCAGCTCCTCCCTGGTATGCATGGCAGAAAGTACAGGGCCGGCAAAGACAAGGCCGATGAGAGTTATGCAGATCCCTATGAGGAGGCAGAGTAAGAAGGCGGTATGCACATTTTCACTGACCTCTTTATCATGGTGCATGCCGATATAGCGGGCAGTGGTAACATTTACCGCACTGGCCACACCTACCAGAAAACTGGTAAACAGGGCAATAAGATTGCTGACGCAGCCCACACTTCCCAGGGCAGCAGCCCCTGCAAACCTGCCGACTACCATGACGTCGGCCATGTTGAAGCCTATCTGCAGCAGATTGCTGAGGATTACGGGAACTGTGAAGAGCAGTATCTGTTGGTAAAGCCTGCCGCTTGTTAAGTCAGGCGCTGGAGCATTTTCTTTCATATATTTATACATCCTTACGTAACTGCAACAAATGATACATCATTTGGAAGGTTTTATAAAGATGCACAAACGGGAAAAAATAATGCTTTTGGGAAAATGTTCCTGCCATGAACCTGAAAGAAAATGTACAATGGCGAAGATGTAAAAATCTTATTGTAAAAACGGAGGAAGATATGAACGAGATAAAAAGAAGATTAAAAAGCCTGCTGGGTGTGGGTCTGGCTGCAGTAATGAGCCTGTCAATGAGCGGTGTGGTCTATGCTGCGGAGGCTAACACCTACGAGGTAAAGGTTACAAACTATATTCTTGCGAACAACTACGAGCTTAATTCTATCAGTGTTAATAATGGCGATACATTAAATCAGGGTGATGTATTCAGTTTTTCAGTACAAGATACTACTTCAGGTGCATACCTCGAATATAGCATAGAACTTGATGGAAGCGTGGTTAGCAGATGTAGCGGTGACACTGCTTTATATGGTGGTATGAATGGCCGCAATAGTTCAGCCAGCTATACAGTGGCCGGTGATGACACATCCTACACAGTAAGTTCCATTCAATACGGAAAGAAATTAGCTGACGGTTCTATTGATTCTAGTGTAATGTGTATTACTGATGGTTCTACATTTTTATTTAAGCTGTCACTTACAAGTGCAAATAAACAAACACCTGCTGCAACTACTGAGAGTACAGACAACGGTACCGGCAGTGTAACAAATAACAGCAACAATAACTCTCAGACTGAGACCAATAACTATCTGGATACTGCAAATTGGGAAGCAGGGCTTGATATTAACGCCTTCTGTTCAGCTGCAGCACTGGCCAATGTTCCTTCGGATGTAAAGGCTCAGGTTCCCGATACAGCAAAGCTTTACAATCTCTCAGGCATCAGGACTCTCAAGGGCCTTGCAGCACTTATCAAGAAGATTGCAGCAGCTACAGCTTCTGATACCATATACATCTACACAGGCAAGCCCATGCCCATTGACAATGAGACACTGGAGGTCTTAAGCGGCACAGGCAAGAACCTTGTATATATGTTTACCTATGGCAGTGCAGATTATAGGATCAGCATTGCAAAGAACAGTACCTTCAGACTTGATGGCACCGGTGCCCAGGGACCTCTTTACATCGGTTCAAGATTAGGCACAGCCAGCGTACTTAAGTAGTATTTGGTTTGGGCTTTTGCTTTGGATGTAATATTTGATATAGCCAAAGCCATATAGTAAAATAGCAGTGTAACAGTAAAAGTAGGGGGCAGCGAAATTGCCCCTTTACTTTTGGGAGTGGGATTGCATGTCAAAAGGAAAAAAAATATTAAAATATTTCATATGCGCTCTGGCTACGGCAGCAGTCTGCATAATGCTTCTGACTCTGGCCTGTTTAATACCCGCTTCGGCCATTGAAAAGGGAGTAAGTAACAGCGCTGACTACCTCTCCCAAAAGTATCCCTTTGAGACCCTGTATGGGGGTTTGCTCAATTCCACCCAGGATAATTATTCTGATGGAGTGCTCATCAATATAGCCTATAACGTGGACAGCGATAAACCTTTGCTTTCCGTACTTAAGGCAGAGTATTATCTGAATGATTCCAACAGCCAGTGGGATTCGATACAGGAGATGCTTAATGATGACAGCATTACTCCCAATGAGGAATATGCCAGATACTGGCATGGTTCGCTTGTTTACTTAAGGCCCCTTCTTGCGGTAACGGACTTGTATGGCATCAGGATACTGGTGGGCCTTATGGTTACACTTTCAAGTATTTACATAGTGGTGAAGCTGTGGAAGAAAAATATGAAGGACGTGGCGGTTATCTATTGTATTGCTCTGTGCCTTATACATTTCTGGATGAGCTTTGCCTCCCTTGAAAACGGCAACTGCCTTATGGTGATGAGTCTGGGAACTGCAATATTTTTGACGATTCCTAAGAAGGACGATTCAAGCTGTTTTTGTTATTTTCTGTCCATTGGGATCATAACCTATTTTATGGATTTTCTGACTGTGGAAACTCTGCCGCTTACTATTCCCATGTGTATGTGGCTTATTGAAAAGGGAAGACAGTCCGGCTCCGATGCCAAATGCAGAAGGGAAGGACTGATCTTCCTTATAAAAAGTACTTTGATGTTTTTGACAGGTTATGTGAGCATGTTTTTGGGTAAGCTATTGTTCATTGGCGTGGCCATGGGAGGGGACACCCTCAAAAGCTCCCTGGCCGAAGGAATGCTTAGAAGCAGCGGCTCGGCTACCGGTATATATTCCATTGACGGACAGTTGGAGATAGTGGTTGCCAGCGGCTTTAAGATGTATTATGCGGCCATCTGGCGCAATTTTGCCATGCTCTTCCCCCTGACTGAGGCAACAAATGGCAGCTTTACAATCGCAATGACCCTCACTATTATAGCTGCCTGCGGACTGATGGTATATCTGTTCCATGAGTCTGATAAGAAAAATTACATATATCCCATTCTGTGGCTTGCGGCCCTGATACCCATAGGCAGGTATCTGCTCCTGGCCAATCATGCCTGCGTGCATTATTTCTTTACCTACAGGGCCCTGATGCCCTTTCTGCTGGTGCTCATACTGTGGACCAAGGACAATTGCGGGCTGCTGACCCACAGGAAGAGGGGCCGCTAGCTGGCCGGTCGGCAGGACAAATGTGTGGAAAGTTGAAATATGAATGTACGTGTGGATTTTGAAATATGATTCTACGTGTGGAATTTGGGCGTATGTGCTTGCTTGGGCATATACGCCCAATTTTTATGGATTTTTTGGGCGGACGCGGAGAAAAAGTCATATATGCCCCAAAAGTGGGACGCGAGACTTGTTATGTAAACAAAAATATGTCAAATAAAAAAAAAT
>R03__coassemble_1239_pt1 | contig 12246 bp, 12 predicted proteins | sample R03__metabat2_low_PE_031 | metagenome-assembled genome bin R03
CCCTTTGGTATATCTTTACCTTCGAATTATCGTCGGGGCCGCCAGCCTGCGGTCATTTGCAAGCGACCATGATTTTGTTAGCATTTCTGACAACCCAGGTAGGTTTGGACAGGATGTCCAAACCAGGCATATAGCGCCATGGATGGCGCATATATGCCGATCCCGAAAATATACATTGCCTTTATGGGAAATGCTTAGAAAATCAGGGAGTGCAGCAATTAGACTGCAGGCTGGCGGCCCCGACGATAATTCGAAGGTAAAAAAAGAATGCCTCAGGCTTTAGCCTAAGGCATTCTTTTAAAGCAGCATCCTGTCGTTGTCAAGTTCCTTGCCCACACTGGCCTTAAACTGGGTCAGCAGATCGGCTACGGTCATGCCCGCGCGTTGCCTGCCTTCCACATCCAGGATGATATTTCCCTGGTTTAACATCAGTGTGCGGTTGCCCAGGTCCAGAGCCGACTGCATGTTGTGAGTGATCATTAAGCAGGTAAGGTGTTCTCTCTCCACCACATTTTTGGTGATATTGAGTACCTTTTCGGCTGCAGCAGGATCCAGAGCTGCCGTGTGCTCATCTAGTAGCAGCAGCTTGGGTGGATTGATGGTGGCCATCATCAGGGTCACAGCCTGTCTCTGTCCGCCGGACAGCAGCCCCATGGGCTGAGTCATCCTGTCCTCCAGTCCCATATCCAGTTCGGAGAGTATTTCCCTGAAATGCTCTCTCTCCTTATTGGTGATATGGGACAGCCAGCCCCCATTTCCTGCCGCCAGCGTGAGGTTTTCCTCTATGGTCATGCCCGCCGCGGTACCCCTCATAGGGTCCTGAAAGAGCCTGCCTATCTTACGTGATCTGATGTGGGAAGGTGTCATGGTGATATCCTCCCCGTCCAATATTATCTGACCCTCATCTGTATAGAAATCCCCCGCGATCGCATTAAAGAGGGTGGATTTGCCGGCACCGTTGGCACCGATCAGTGTAACAAAATCTCCGTCCTTTACCGTGAGTGAAAGCCCGCACAAGGCCTGCTTGGCATTTACTGTACCGGGGTTAAAGGTCTTGGATATATTTTTGATCTCAAGCATTATATACCGCCCTTCTTAAGCTCTCTGCGCCTTTTTACTAATTTCATATTGCTCCTTAGGTAAGGTCCAAAGATGGCTATTATGACTATTACCGAGCTTACCAGCTTAAGCATATAAGCCGGCATATTAAATCTCAGGGCAATGGTATATACCAGTCTGAAGAGGAAGGAACCGATCACCGCGCCGATTGCCTTTACAGTCACATTGCCCCTGGTAAAAAACACATTTCCCATAAGCAGGCTAGCCAGGGCAATGGTCACCATGCCCGAGCCTATGTCAATGTTCACTGATTTCTGGGACTGGGCCAGCAGACAGCCGCTCAGGCCCGTAAAGGCATTGGCCACGCATAAGCCCACTATTGTGGTGAACACAGGATTGATGGAGGAGGATTTTACCATGTCCGGGTTATTTCCCGTGGCCCTGATGGCCAGGCCCAGACGTGTCCTTAAAAAGAAGGCCAGAAATACCACCACCAGTATGACGGCTATTGCAGCAATTATAAGCTTGTACTGTCCCGAAAAGGGCGTATTCTCCAGTGCTGCCTTGAGCTTGGTAAATACCGTTTCAGTATTATTCATATTGAGCAATGAGGAATTGCCCATTATGGCTATATTGACGGAATACCAGGCCGTATTGACTATGATCCCCGCAAGCAGGCTGTCTATGCCCATCTTGGTCTGCAACAGGGCCACTATGAATCCCGACAGGGCTCCTGCTGCCATGGCGGCAAGGATAGCCAGATAGGGGTGACCCGCTATGGCCACCACTGCGCCCACGCAGGCTCCCATAGTGAAACAGCCGTCAGTAGACAGGTCACATACATTTAACATACTGTAGCTCAAATACAGAGCCAGTACGGTCAGGGCACTGAAAAGTCCCAGTTCCAGGGCAGTCTGTAGCAATGCTAAAATAGCTGCTGCATCCATAATATTTCTCCTTTACAGAATCTGCCACAGGTCTTAAGACCTGCGGCAGACCACAATTACTTATTCAAAGCTTTCTGCTGTAGTAATGCTTTCAACCTTGGTGCAGTAGGGCTCAAAGGTTGTTACCAGTGTATCAAAATCAAGTCCCAGCATTTCACAGATATCGGTATTTACAGTTGCAGTACCGTTGTCAAAGGTCTTGACAGCATAGCTTGCAGGGTCCTTGCCATTTATGAGGATATCGGCAACCATTTCGGCTGTCTCCACACCCAGGTTGGCATAATCAACGCCATAGCCACAGAAGGCACCGTTAAGTGCAAAGCTGTCTGCACCTGCATAATGACGGATACCTGCCTCAGCCATCTTCTCATATACTGAAAGTTCAGCTGTCATGATGGTATTGTCGGAAGGTGTAAATACTGCCTCTACTCCGTCTGCTATCATGGAATCCACTGCCAGGTCTACCTCAGACACATTGGTGCCGGTGTATTCAGCATACTCCACACCCTTTTCCTCCAGATATTCCTTGGCTGCTGCAATAGCTGCTGTTGATGAATCCTGTCCCACATCATAGAGCAGACCTACCTTGGCAATGTCAGGATTTTCGGCAAATATAAGATTCATGATGGCAGTGGTATCCAAAGCATCACTGGTTCCTGTGATATTGGCTCCGGGAGCTGACATATCAGCTACAATGCCTGCACCCACGGGATCTGATACTGCTGCGAATACCACGGGTATCTGATTGTCCTCGGTGGCTGACTGCATGCTCATGGCCACAGGTGTAGCCACACCTACCATCAGGTCCACATCATCTGCTATAAAGTTGGCAACTATCTGATTCAGCACATTGCTGTCGGCATTGCAGTTGTCATATTCTATCTCAAAACTTACGCCCTGCTCATTTCCTACCGCCTCAAGCTGTGCCTCTATATTATCCACGATCTGATTTAAGGAAGCATCATCCACATAATTGCAGATGCCTACCTTGTAGGTTGCAGCGGTATCTGTGCTGTCTGCTGCAGTCTCCTCTGTCTGGCCGCAGGCACACATGGAAAGTGCCATTGCAGCTGTAAGTACCATTGCTAAAAGTTTCTTTTTCATAATATCTCTCCTTTTTTTGGGAAGCCGCCCCTGTCAGCCTGTCAGCACTAAAAAAAGCCCTTCCCATGACAATAAAAATAATTACTGCCGGGACAAGAGCTTAACTCCTGCGGTGCCACCCTGCTTGATGCATGCATCCTCTCTGAAACGTACTGACATACGTCTGATTTGTTCACGAAGTATCCTCTCCGTCTCCCCTACTTGCCTATGCTTTCAGTTTGCCCTCAGGAGTCCATTCACATACATTAAGCTTACCGCATCACACCATACACGGCTCTCTCTAAGCATCCTGCAAGCTACTACTCTCCATCAACGGTTTGTCCGTAGATTAAAATAGCACCTGACGATTACTTCGTCAAGTGCTATTTTTAACTAAGCCTTACATGCCAGTGCCTGAGCCCTGAGCTCTCCGGCGCTTGCAAGTACTGCCTCTGTTATGGTATCCGTGGACATGAGCCTTGCTATCTCCTCCACGCTTTCATTTTCCTTAAGCCTCCTGATGGCAGTGGTCGTTGTATCAGCGTCACTGGTCTTTTCTATGAGGAAATGAGTATCGCTCATGGCCGCTATCTGGGGCAGGTGGGTAATGGCTATGACCTGATGGTCTGCGCCTATCACATTCATCTTTTCCGCCACATTCCAGGCAGTCTTGCCGCTTATTCCCGCATCTATCTCGTCAAATATGAGCGTGTCCGTCTCATCCTTATCCGCCGTAATGGTCTTTAGTGCCAGCATGAATCTGGAAAGCTCACCACCGCTGGCTACGGCTCCCAGGCTCTTTAAGGGCTCACCCACATTGAAGCTCACCTTAAAGTCCACCTCATCAAAGCCTGTGGCTGACAGGTCATCCTCATTTTTGTTTACCCTCACCTCACATCTGGCATCCATGAGATTGAGCTGCTTAAGATTCTTTACCAGTTCTCCCGAAAGCACTGCTGCCTTCTGAGTTCTTAGCTCATTCAACTCCTCACACAGGGCGATAAGTTCCTTTCTGGCCTTATGGACCTTTACCTCCAGCTGGGCCAGATAGTTTTCAAGGTCGCCTAGTTTTTCGGCCCGGCTCCTTGCCTCCTCCAGATATTCCAGCACCTTTTCAAGGCTTTTGCCGTACTTGCTCTTCAGGTGGTTTAGGTTGTCCAGCCTGCTTTCTATTTCATTGAACTCTTCCTGGGAAAATTCCATGTCGGCCATATAATCCGACATGCGCCTTTGAGCATCCGACAGTATATCCTCAGCCGTGGACAGGCTGCTGTCGATATCATTCAGTTCCTCATCATAGACTGCGACGCCTCTTACCTCCCTCAGGGCATGATCCAGCAGATCTGTCACTCCGCCTTCATCCCCCAGGGCGCCATAGGCCCTGCTCAGGCCCTCCACGATCCTCTTGGAGTTGTTCATCCTGCGGTACTCATTTTCCAGTCTTTCATCTTCGCCCACAGTGATCCTGGCCCCTTCTATCTCGCTTATCTCAAACTGAGCCAGAGCCAGCTCCCGCTCCCGGTTCATTGACTGACCGCGGCTTTGCTCCAATTCCCTTTTAAGGCCCATATAGTCCTCATAGGCTTTGGCTGTCTTTTCCCGCAGTTCTTCTGCCTCGATCCCGGCATAATCATCCAGTATATCCAGGTAATTTTTGCTATCCAGCAGCTGTGCTGTATCATTCTGGCCGTGGATATTGATCAGCAGTCCCGCTATCTGCTTTAGGGCCTTTCCGGTCACGGTCTCGCCGTTTACCTTGGCAATACTCCTGCCTTCCATTATCTTGCGCTGGATAAATACGCTGCCATCCTCTTCTATGGGCAGATCCAGATTTTTAAGCATTTCTGTCACCCTGCTTTTTGAGCTTTTGAAGATCAGTTCTATAAGGGCATAATCCTCTCCGTGCCTTATCAGATCCCTGTCTGCCTTGGCTCCCAGGGCCAGCCTTACGGACCCCAGGATAATGGACTTACCGGCACCTGTCTCACCGGACAGGATATTGAGTCCCTCTGAAAACATGACCTCGCTCTCTCTGATCAGAGCCAGATTTTTTACGTGTAAGCTTACTAACATATGTGCTATCCTCTTTAGCTTTTATAAGCACATTACAATCCCATTTACATATAAGATATGAATGCAGATGAGTGCCCGCGCACTACATATTTACGCTCCCCAATTTGCGATTAAGGGTTTCAAGGAAGCTCAGTCTGTTCATACGCATCAGCTTCGTATGGTACTCAGACTGCCCTATCCTGATCCGGTCCCCTCCATCCATATCATATCTGCCCGAACCGTCAACATATACCTCGACCGGCAGACCGCTGCCGTCGCTGCCAGGCTCTATCTCTATCTCTACCGTGTCCCCTGCTCCTATGACCACGGGACGCATGTTATTGCCATGGGCGCATATGGGCGTGATCACCATGAGCTGTGTGCCCGGCTGCACTATGGGACCGCCTGCAGACATGTTATAGCCTGTGGAGCCCGTAGGTGTGGCTATGATGACGCCATCTGCGCTGAGCCTGCACAGCTGCTGCCCATTAACGTATATATTGAAACGGATAATGCGTAAGGGTCCCTTTCTGGTCACGGTGATATCATTCAGAGCCGGAAGCAGCCTGATGGTCTCATCCTTCCTTATCAGTTCTCCGTCTATCATCATGCGCTCCTGGATGATATAATCACCGGCAAATACCCTATCCAGTGCCGCATCCACCTTATCCATTTCCACATCGGCCAAAAATCCCAGAGTTCCCAGGTTGATACCCAGCATGGGGATGTCCATTCCCAGAGTGTCCCTGGCAGCCTTTAGCATTGTACCGTCGCCGCCCAACACTATGCAGTAATCGGCCTTTTCATTTTCCGGCATCTTCAGCTGTCTGCCATCCGCACTTTCCCTTATGGGCTTAATGGCCCTGTGGCCTCTTTTTTCTATTTTTTCACACAGGGAATCCGTAAATTTATTGTCCGGATCCTTGACGGTATTGGTTATCACAAGAATAGTCTTCATATTATTCCCCATCCTTAGCCTTAAATGCCTCATGGGTATCGGCTACCAGCTTCTTTATCTCATCAGGGCCAATCTGCGCCTTTACCGCCTTAAGCAGCAGTTCCTCGGCGCTCTTTTCATCCAAAAGCTCTACCCTGCCGTCTTCCTCACTGTTCTTCTTGAGGTAGATCAGGTATTCAATATTGCCCTCAGGCCCCCTGATGGGTGAATAGTCCAGGGTAAGTATTTCAAATCCGCAGATAGCAGCAAAACGCACTATCTTGTCCACTACCTCCACATGTACGGACTGCTCTCTGACCACGCCCTTCTTGCCTACCTTGTCCCTGCCGGCCTCGAACTGGGGCTTGATCAGGCAGACCATCCTGCCCTCGTCTGTAAGCAGCCTTCTGGCGGGAAGCAGTATCTTGGTAAGGGAGATAAAGCTCACATCACAGGAAGCGAATTCTATGGGGTCTGCTATATCCTCAGGTGTGATATACCTGAAATTGGTCTTTTCCATGCAGACCACGCGCTCATCATTTCTCAGCTTCCAGTCAAGCTGACCATGTCCCACATCCACGGAATATACCTTTGATGCTCCGTTTTGCAGCATACAGTCGGTAAATCCGCCTGTGGACGCCCCTATGTCCATGCATATGCGCCCGGTAAGGTCCATGTCAAAACACTCCACGGCCTTCTCCCGCTTAAGTCCGCCGCGGCTTACATATTTAAGCTGTCTGCTCCTTACCTCAATGGTCACCTTTTCGGGATCAAAGCAGCTGCCTGCCTTGTCCTCCTTCTGCCCATTGACATAGACCTCACCCGCCATTATGACGGTCTTGGCCTTTTCCCTTGAAGCAGCCAGTCCTTCATTTACCAGTATTATATCCAGTCTTTCTTTCATATCTGTTTAAGTGCTGCCCCTACTCTGTCTGCTATGCTCATGGCATCCAGGCCGAGATTTTTCTTCAGTATATCCACATTTCCGTGTTCCACATATTCATCGTCTATGCCCACTGTCATAATGTGCAGGTCACACATTTCCAGGCTCTCACAGTAAGCTACCACCTTTTCACCGAAGCCCCCTGCCAGAACATTTTCCTCCATGGTCACTATGAGCTTGTGACCCTCATAGAGAGCATCGATCATACCCGTATCAAGAGGCTTGACGAAACGGGCATTCACCACTGTGGGCTCATAACCCTTATCAGCCAGTATCTGAGCAGTCTCCATGGCGGTCTTTACCATGCTTCCCACGGCAACTAAGGCCACGTCCCTGCCTTCCTGAAGCACCTCGCTTTTGCCATACTCAATGGCTGCCCGATTTTCCTTGAGCCCATCGTAGGCTTCGCCCCTGGGATAGCGCACTGCAATGGGTCCGTCAAAGCCAACGGCAAATTTCATCATATCCGAAAGCTCCCACTTGTTCTTGGGAGCCATAATTGTCATATTAGGCAGCATGGACAGATAGGACAGATCGAAAATGCCCTGGTGGGTCTCCCCATCGGCCCCTACCAGTCCTGCCCTGTCTATGGCAAATATAACATGCAGCTTCTGTATGCACACATCATGGAGTATCTGGTCATAGGCCCTCTGCAGGAAGGACGAATATACGGCCACTATGGGGGTCAGACCGCCCACAGCCAGTCCTGCCGCAAAGGTCACAGCGTGCTGCTCCGCTATGCCCACATCAAAAAATCTGTCCGGAAATACATTCCTGAACCTCTTTAAGCCTGTTCCGTCGGGCATGGCCGCCGTAATGGCCACCACCTGGGGATATCTGGTGCCCAGTTTCACCATAACAGTGGAAAATACATCCGTATAGTTGGATTTTTCCCTTCTCCTGCTGGGAATACCCGTCTCAATATCAAAGGGCTCTGCTCCATGGAACCTTGCGGGGTGTCTCATGGCAGGCTCATAGCCCCTGCCCTTCTGGGTAATGACATGTACCAGTACCGAGGTCTCGCATCTCTTGGCCTCCTCCAGTACTGTCATCAGATCATCAATATCATGTCCGTCCACAGGCCCCAGATACTTGATGCCCATATCCTCAAAGAACATGCCCGGCACCACCAGCTGTTTGATGGAGTTCTTGGCCTTTCTTACCACATTGATAATGGGCTGGCCGTATTTCTTATCAAGCAGAGGATAATAAATGCTGTCCTTCAGGTTCTGATAATGCTCCTTGGTCCTGATATTGTTCAGGTATTTGCTGACTCCGCCCACATTCTCGGAGATGGACATATTGTTGTCATTCAGGATAATGATGAAATTGGTATCCATCCTGGAAGCATTGTTCAGAGCCTCATAGGCCATGCCGCCTGTCAGGGAACCGTCTCCTATGACCGATACCACATAATTGTCCTCGCCCTTAAGCTCTCTTGCCTTGACCAGGCCCAAGCCTGCGGAAATGGAAGTGGAGGAGTGGCCGGTATTGAATACATCGCAGTCACTTTCACACCTTTTGGGGAAGCCGCTCATACCCTTATACTTGCGCAGGGTCTCAAAGCCCTCTCTTCTTCCCGTCAGAAGCTTGTGGGTATAGGACTGGTGTCCCACATCCCAGATGATCTTATCCTCAGGAAGGTTTAAGGACAGGTGCAGGGCCATGGTAAGCTCCACAGCACCCAGATTGGAGCCCAAGTGGCCTCCATTGACCGATACGGTCGATATAATGAAATCCCTTATTTCCTGGGCCAGATCTCCCCAGTGCTTCTTATCTATTTTCTTTATGTCATTTACTTCTTTTATTTGCTCCAGATACATATTTACTTCTTTCTGTTAACAAGTGATGCCAACAGTTCCTTCAAAAATTCCCCATCCCTGCTGCCGGTCTGCGCAAGCATATCCAGCGCTTCATGGGTCAGGCTCTCCACCTGGGCCATTGACCGATCCAGTCCATTAAGCGTAACATAGGTTACTTTACCGTTCTTTTCATCCGAACCAATGGGTTTGCCCAGTTCCTCAAAGGTACTGGTAACATCCAGTATATCGTCCTGTATCTGGAAGGCTATGCCTATGTTGTAGCCTATACGCTCCACTCTTGCCAGGTCGCTCTCTCCTGCTCCGGCCAGGATGGCTCCCACCATCATGGCATCCTGTATGAGGGCTGCAGTCTTATTTGCATGGATATATATGAGAAGGTCCTGGGTAATGTCACCGGCCTCTGCGTCCTCTGCCTCCACATCAGCACACTGACCGCCTATCATACCGTAAATACCGCTCTTGCCCACCAGCACCTGCAGGGCTCTGCCCAGGGTAGCTGCGTCAGGTCCGCTTCCTCCCAGGACATTAAGCTTGTCAAAGGCCTTGCAGGCAGTCTCAAAGGCATAATTTAACAGGCCGTCTCCTGCCAGCACCGCCATACCCTCACCATATACCGCATGAGTGGTCTTGCGTCCCCTTCTGTATTCATCATTGTCCATGCAGGGCAGATCATCATGCACCAGTGAATAGGTATGTATCATTTCCAGGGCTGCCATAAAAGGCTCCACTATATCCCCTTCTCCGCCAAACAGCTTGAAGCACTCCCACATGAGCATGGGACGCAGTCTCTTGCCCCCTGCCTTGACGCTGTAGTTCATAGCCTCTATGACTGTATGGTCATAGCCTCCCTTATCCTCGGGAAGGTAGCGGTCCAGGACTCCTTCTATGTATTTGACCCTGTCATCCAGTTCTTTCTTAAAATCCATAACTATTCTCCATCCAAGGGTGTCAGACTTCCGTCCTCAGCCAGCTTCATAACTTCCTTTTCCACCCGGTCAATGCTGTCATTGCACCTTTTCACCAGTTCCATGCCTGCCTTGAAGGTCTCAAAGGATTCCTCTAAGGACATGTCCCCGGCCTCCATCTTCTGCACGCACTCCTCCAGATTGCTCATCATCACCTCAAGGGGTGTATAGCTTCCATCCAGTTCTTCTATGTTTGTATTATCCATCATTTTCTCCCTGATAATTAAGGCTCTTAGTCTGTATCACACCGGCTCTTATAAGTCCGTCACTTACATATATGCTCACTTCATCCCCACTGGCCACCTGGGTAATGCTCTTTAGTGCCTTTCCCCGGCTGTCTGCAGTATAGGAATAGCCCTGGCTCAGCTTTTCCAGGGGCGACACTCCGTTTAGCCTGCTGCCAAGCAGCCCCAGCCTGTAGCGGTTGCTGTCTATGATCCGCTTCATGGCTTTGTTCAGGTCATCCTCGCACTGCATGGTCCTGAACCTGTTATCCTTAAGCCTGCTTGCAGGACTTAGGGCCTGCATTCTGCTGCTTATGAGGGCCAGACGGTTTTTCTTATTATCAAGGCTCTGACCCATGGCCCTATTGAGCCTGTCTTTGTAAGCCTCAATCTTTGCAATTACGTCTGAGATGTCGCATACGGCTATCTGGGCTGCCGCCGAAGGCGTCTCTGCCCTGACATCCGCCACAAAATCCGCTATGGTAAAATCCGTCTCATGTCCTACTGCGGATATGATGGGAATGGGACAGTCAAATATGGCCTGGGCCACCATCTCCTCATTAAAGGCCCAGAGGTCCTCCATGGAGCCTCCGCCTCTGCCCACTATGATCACATCAACCTGCTTTTCGCTCAGGGCCCTGATGCCCTTTACTATGCTGGGGGCAGCCCCTGCTCCCTGCACCAGTGCAGGATAAAGGATGATATTTATATAGGGATTCCTGGTCCTGGCTATGCTGATAATATCCCTGACTGCCGCACCTGTAGGTGCAGTCACCACTCCCAGAGTCTTCACTGTAGTGGGGATAGACTGTTTATACTCAGCTGCAAAGAGACCTCTTGCCTCCAGCTCCTCCTTCAGGGCATTATATCTGGCAAAAAGCTCACCAATACCCTCTCTGGTTATGCTTTTGGCATAGAGCTGGTATTTGCCGTCTCTCTCATATATGTCCACATTTCCCCGGACTACGACCTGCATACCCTCCTGTAAAGGAAAAGATAAGCCCGACCGATTGCCTGCGAACATAACGCAGGACAACACACTCGACTTATCTTTCAACGTAAAGTATATATGCCTGGAGGCGTGATAGGTCAGATTACTGACCTCACCCCTTACTGCCACTGACTGCAGCATATAATCCTGAGAAAACATATTTTTTATGTAAGAATTGATCTGCGCTACCGTATATGCTTTCTGCATTTATCCTTATTCCCTTGCTGCAAATTTGGCCAGCACCGCATTGACAAAGCCCGGTGCCTTATCCTGTCCGAATTTCTTGGCAAGCTCCACTGCCTCATTGATGGCTACACTGGCCGGTACCTGTTCATCATACAATATCTCATATACTGCCAGCCTCAGGATGGTCAGCTCCACCTTGCTCATACGCTCAGTAGTCCAGCCCTTGGTATTTTCATCTATGAGGGCATCTATCTCGGATAATTTTCCATGGATCACATCATATTTATCTCTCAGATAGCTCTCATCCGATTCCGAATACTGAATATCTATATCATCAAAGAAGAGATCACACTGCTCTGCCATTTCCTCATTGCTGTTGAATTCAACCCTAAACAGCAGCTTAAACAGCTGTTCTCTAAGTTCATGTCTGCTCATGGCTTATTTACCTGTTTTCATATCTACACCGGCTATGCGAATATTGACATTTTCCACTGTAAGTCCTGTCATATTCTCCACGGTGCCCTTGATCTTGTCCTGTACCTTGGCGCTTGTCTCGGGAATATTATAGCCGCCCTTCATGATCAGGCTTATATCCACGCTGACCTTGCGATCCGTTATGGAAAGCTTTACGCCCTTGGCTACATTTTTGACACCCACACGGTTCATCAGCTCCGCTGCAGTGCCTGCCATGCCTGCCACTCCGTCTACCTCTATGGCTGCCAGTCCTGCTATGACTGCTACCACCTCATCGGCGATCTGGACAGTTCCAAGGCTGTTATCCTCTGTTATATCATATGTATTTCTTTCTTTTTCCATGGTATATGTCTCCTTTTGGTCTGCGGTAAAGGTTACCTGCATATATCTATACATACTTTGGGCACATTATATCATAATCAGAGCCAAAAACATAGTGTTCTTTGGTCCTCATCCGCAGAATATGACACGGTCTTTGAGTCTCTCAGATAGTCGAATATACGGCTGTTGTCCACCAGATCATGGCGAATGGAATCGTAGACCTCAAGGCTGGCGCACTTGA
>R03__coassemble_1295_pt1 | contig 11906 bp, 14 predicted proteins | sample R03__metabat2_low_PE_031 | metagenome-assembled genome bin R03
CATAGCTTAACACAGGATTCTATTTCAAGGTGTCCATGGAAATGTTCTATTGTGCTTATAATTCTTTCGCACTCCGGCATACTAGGCCCAGTTCGAAGTGCAATTGTATATCCCTTCTTCCCAGTGGATAATTTGGCATGAGGTTCATGTGTATTGCACCACGGTGTACATCTATCGATAAATACCTTAAACTGCCCTGGCACATCCGCCCAATAAGACGGTGAAACGGTAACTATGATGTCAGCCCACTCGTATATTTCCATTAGTTTATCTACATCATCATTTTGAAAGCACTTCGCAGTTTCATGACACTTCCTGCATCCTTTGCACAGCTTTATCTCGAAATCATCAATACAAACAGATTTAACTGTGTTTTCCTTTTCAAGATATTGTTTTACCAAATCTATAATCGTTGCAGTCGCACCATTTCTAACCGGACTGCAATTCATAATCATAATATTCATTTTGTGCCTTTCTTAAATCGTCTGTACTACCTTAAAACCTGATATAATCATTCACACTAACAGACTTTGGACAAAAGAACAACCGTCTCAGCGGTTCGCTGTCTCCACTCTGTCTTCGCACTTTGTGCTCGCCAATCGTGGACAGCTATCGCAGAGGTGTCGTTACCCAATTAAGCTTCGTCTTCGACTCGCTTAAGTTGGACGACACTCTCCACATGCCCCGTTCCCGGGAACTGATCCACACAGCAGGCCCTCGTAACCTGATAACCTCTGCCAAGAAAGGCCTCCAGGTCCCTTACTAAGCTGGTGGGTTTACATGAAATGTATATCAGCCTTTCCACGCCATAGTCGATAATCTTATGCAGAGCCTTGGGGTGAATTCCGTCTCTTGGAGGGTCTAATATTATGAAGTCAGGCTTTTCTTCTATTTCATCAAGTACCTGCAATACATCCCCGGCAATGAATTCTCAATTATCCAGTCCATTAAGAGATGCATTTTCCCTGGCAGCCTCCACAGCCTCCTCTACTATCTCCACTCCTATTACCTTATTGGCAACACCTGCCATGAGCTGGGCAATGGTGCCTGTCCCGCTGTAGAGGTCATAAACTACTGCATCATTGCCGCAATCTCCTATGTAATCTCTGGCCAGGCTATACAGCACCTCAGCTGAAAGAGTATTGGTCTGGAAGAAACTGAAGGTGGATATTTTGAAATCCAGCCCCAATATCTTTTCCTCTATATAATCTTTTCCGTATAAGATTCGTGTCTCGTCTGCCTTGACAACATCTGCCAGAGAATCATTTATAATATGCTGGATACTGGCAAGACTTCCATCCAGTTCAAGTCCAAGCAGCATATCCCTGTAACTTTCCATGTCAAAATCCATCTGGGAACTTGTGACTATTGCCACCAGGATCTGACCGGTGTATCTGGCCTTTCTTACCAACAGGTGGCGCAGGTAGCCTTCATGCCTGAGTCTATGAAAATAAGCCACGCCCGAGTCAGCAAAAAAATCTATTGTTGCAGTCAGTATTTTTCTGTAATCCCCATCTACTATCCTGCAGCCCTTTACACTTACAATGTCATAAAAGCCGCCTCTCTTATGCATGCCCAGTGCAAGCGGGCCGTCCTTATACTCATCTCCGAAAGTGAACTCCATTTTATTCCTATAGGCTTCGTTGATTGGACTTGGCTTTATTCCTTCCCAGTTAAAATCCTTTCCCAACACGCCCTCAAGAAGCCGTCTGACCTGCCCTTCCTTCAAGGCCAGCTGGTCATCATAGGAAAGATTAAGATAGGTGCAGCCCCCGCACAGTCCAAAATGCGGACAGGGAGCTTCTATTTCATTTGGCGCTTTTTTCAGGATTTCCTTAAGTTCACCTTCGCCCTTTCCTTTTCTCATTTTCTTAATGCGCAGGCTTACCTCCTGCCCGGGGATTACATTTTTAACAGTACAGATCCTGTCTTCATCTATTCTCACCAGTCCCTTGTTAGGGAAATCCACTCTCTCAACTTTTCCACAGACTATTTCGTTCTTTTTCATTTTCACTCCGAAAAATAAGCCATCCATGAAGGATAGCTTATTATTTTAACTTATTAAATAACTACAAAAATATTTTAAACTTTTAAAACCATATTTACAAGACGACAATCCGGGCTAACGTACACGCTTTGATAAAATACCCATCTGTGCTATAATGTGCCCCATGTGGATGCTGCTTGTACTGATATACGGAATATTGAAGGGCGTCAGGGAAGTCGCCAAAAAGAAAGCCCTCCTAAGGTCTTCGACCATGGAGGTGTTATTTTTGTATACCCTGATTTCCTTTATCCTGACCATTCCTTTTGCCATACATGAAAATGCCTTTTATCTTGAGCCCAGATACTATGGGCTTATCGCCATCAAGTCCTTTGTGATCTTCTTGGCCTGGATTCTAAGCTTTACTTCCATCAAAAAAATGGCCCTGTCCACCTATGGTGTGCTGGACCTGTCCAGAGTACTTTTTGCAACCTTTCTTGGGGTAACTGTCTTAGGAGAAGTTCTGTCCATGTATCAGGTCATAGGTCTTATACTGGTAGGCTGCGGTCTTATGCTGCTTCCCGTCAAAAAAAGGAAGGAATCTGCTAATACCAAAATCGATACAGAACGACCTGACCGAACCGTTCTGTATGTACTTGCCGCATTTGCCTCCTGCCTGCTCAATGCCTTATCCGGCCTGATGGATAAGCTCTACATGAAGGATGTAACCTCCACTCAGCTGCAGTTCTGGTACATGCTTTACCTTGTTTTGTTTTACCTTATCTATATTCTTATACGTCATGTTAAAATCTCTTTGGAAGCGCTGAAAATCGGCTGGTTATATCTTCTCAGCATTCTCTTTGTCATTGCAGACAAATGCCTTTTCATTGCAAATGGTATGGCTGACAGCCGTATTACCGTAATGACCCTGATCAAACAGTCCGGCTGCATTGTCACCATCCTTGCCGGTAAGTTCATTTTCAGGGAAAAGGATATTTCTCACAAGCTGCTCTGTGCTGCCATCATCATTGCCGGAATCGTTATAGCGGTATTGTAATATCCATAGCCTTTTTCATATCACCGCTGTCAACAGCCTCCAGGTAATCGGTATCGATTTTTAAAGATTTTCTTGACACCTCTGCTTCCTGTGTGTTGCTTTCAAACAAAGAAGTGGCAGGAATGTAATTCCCCCTGGTATCTACTGTCTGCTATTTCTTGCGCCATAGTGAAGGTGTCATGACCACCTTTGTAGTCCTCAAGCATTTTCCTGAAATCAAAATAAGCCACCCTGAAAGGATGGCTTAAATACTACATTTATGAACTTTTCGGTTCTTAGCCCTGCAATTGCTTAAGGATATCTCCCCTAAGATCATCGGGTACATTCAAAAGGTCCATGGCTTCTTCTGTGCTACAATTCAATTCAGTCGTTACTGATTGGATTCCCTTAACTAGCGCAAGTACCCCCTGCTGCAGGCCCTGCTGAATGCCTTTCTCCAGGCCCTGCTGGATGCCCTCCTCCAAACCATCCTCATAACTTTCCTTGGCTATATATTTTTCTCTGGTTTCGAATGTCATATCTATGGTCATAGCTTTCAACACCTCATCCTTCCTGCTAAGCAGAAACTTTTCCAATATATGCTCACCTATGCACCGCTCGATGGCTCTGGCTATGGGATTATCCAGCCCCTGTGAGACATTGTCCCTTACAATCTCCACAAACTGTGTGTACTCTTTCAGTATATCACATTCCTCAAGCAGTATGGTATCCTCTCCGGGATTGATATTTCGGATTTCCACTATCAGTTCCAGCATGGGCTCCTCCTGCTTATGCTCAAAGGCATCCGACAGGCGTAAGATTTCTCTTTTTGGTCTTTTTTCAGTGCCATTATAGAAAACCACAAATTTAGGCGTTGGAATCTTGATTATTTTCCTGCTGAACAGGTTCCTGCCCGCATACATGGGCTTTAAGATTTCTTCCAGATAAAACAGTGCCCGCAGGGGCATGTTGGGATTGTAGGTGGACTGATGCTCATAGATATTCATGTTCATATCTATGATGAAGGCCGCATCATTCCTTATGGACAGGGATATTCCCTTTTCCAAGGTCCTCATCTCCACCAGACTCGGATCCTCATACTTTGACCCGTTCAATGCATTGTAGACCTGCAGCGCATTCTCCGGCTCTTCCATCAGCATGGAGAATACATCACTTTTGTACTCTTTGTTTTCAGTTACCATAGTGCTCCCTTCCGGCAAAAGTACCTGCCTGCTCACACTACTCCTGCCTGTATACATGTTGATAAGTTGGATGCAAGCAAGATTTTTCTTTTAGAATAACTAAATGCTTAAGAATTTGTATTTCGATAAGATATGAAAAATAATGCTCTTGCATTATAGTATCATTTCTGACACCGCATTGCAAGAGCTGATTTATTAAATACAGTCATAAAGACCGGCCACCTGATTATCGTTGTTAAACCTGGTAAACTTTGCCCCTGTCTGATGGTATCTGACTGTGGGAGTAAAGCCATTGGCTATAGCAGCCTCCTCCACCATATCCATAGCCTTTTTCATGTCACCGCTGTCAACAGCTTCCAGGTAATCGGTATCGACTTTGCTTAAGGTGTGGCCTTCTGTGTCGACTGATTTTGAGAAGCTAACATTATATTCGTTGCCATATGCTTTATTTCCTGAACGCTTGCTTCCTTGTTCTCTGTTAGATACAGAATCAGTGCCATCTGTTCTTCTTGCGTTTTCAAGAATGTCACAAGCTCCCCTATAAACTGATTGCTCTGATTCATTGACTTTAATAACCTCATCAATAACTGCTTCGTATTCTTCTCTTGCATACTTTTCCACCTCGTGTATATTTGCCTCTACGCTATCAGCACTTGCCATTCTTATTATATCATAATCACCTTTTCTCCTTCCGTATATTCTATACCAAAAGACATGATTGTAAGAATATGCCGTTCCTTCTAAAGGTATGCCTTTATAGCTTCGCTGTGCTTTGCTAATCGCCTTATCTGCTTCAACAATTTCATCTCTCCTTATAGGATTTGAGTCATCTACTGTAACATTTATATTCTCATCAAACTGAGTTTCATAAAAGTATTCATCTATGCTTTTCGAATACTCTATATTCCTATACGCATCCGGATCAAGGCCGTTTCTCTCATATTCGGCTCTTACCTGTACGTCATCAAAATCAATAACACCCTTTTTATAACCAGGCAAGCTCTTTATCTCCGCCGAATAGTCCGTAGGCGAAGGCAAATAACTTTTGTTCTGTACTTATAATATCCATCCTTTGGAATATACGGTAATCCGGCCTGTGTCCTGTTGAATTTTCCCTTGTCATTCACGCCGTAAGCCACCGCCTCATTCTGATAATCCACATCGGCAGCTATTTCACACTCTGCAAATATAAAATGCTCAGGCAACATATGGTCGCTCTTACCGGCGAACTGTATAGCGTCAGGCCATGCACCCAAATGCCATCCCGGTCTCCATGCAAGGCCACCGCTTGCAGGCTTGTTTGTGCCCTTACCACCTTGTCTGACCTGCATTCTGCCCAAAGTGTTGGTTATTATATTGCCTTCCTTGTCCCTGTTTATTTCACCTGTGTCCGCATTTACCCATACTCCCACAGGCGTATAAGCTCCCCCCCGGAGAAGCTACCATAGGCGGATATAGATGTCCCGGATCACTTTCAAATGCCACAAACACCTTATAAGCCTTTATGGTTTTCTTTGGCGGCTCTTCTACTCTTAAGCTGAAATGAGTATCTGCGTCTCCATATACCCTCTGCTCTACAGTAGCTGTACTTTCCACCTTAAACTCTTTTTCCCTGGCAATGATCTTCTTTGCAAATCTGTCTGCTATTTCCTGCGCCACAGGGAAGGTGTCATGACCGCCTGTATAATCCTCAAGCATTTTCCTGCATTCATCCATGCTGAAGTTAGGCACTACAGGCTTTTGGCCTTTTTCGGTCCCCAAGGTCTTCAGAATATGTTACAATTACCAATATATCAGGACTCTGGAGGACTTAATATGATCCCTGCAAAACCAATACCCTTAAATGATCTCATTTCAAACGGTAACAGATACTTTCCCGAAATGATCAAATTTTGCATTGATATTAATCGCAAGGTAATATGTATTGATGAAGAGATGCACATTGATATGGAGCATGCACTTTTTGATGACGGGTCGGAATATACCGATATCTTTGGCGGCAATATCATGATAGATGTTGATCCTCCTGAAATAATTTGGGAAGGACATCCCAACATTGAGCGCAACAAACAATTAGGAGGCCACGGCCGACTGATTACTGATGAAACTACCATAGAAAAATTGTCCGAAATATTATACCATTGGATCGTATGAGGCACTGATATGACACAGGAAAATTGGAATAATCTAACACTTTTTGAGCAGTTATCTAATATTGATGGTGATGTCGAGCGCCTGATTCGCTGCCATGAAAAATATCTCGATGGGAAATCTGATACAGATAATGGCTGGTTCTACCTCGAGAACATCAAAAAAATGATCAAAATGATTTTACTGGATAACAAAAATATTAACAGAGGCTACATTGGCGTTGAGCTCTTCGATGAAGCAGATGAGCTAAAAGAATATCTGAACGGCAACTGTTCTGCCGAATATATCAGAAGCTATTGGAATGCCTACACTAACGCCCTAAGCTGACCACAATATGAAAAATAATGCATATCCATATTAGGAATTTCTTTGAGACCGCCTTTGCAGTCCTCAAGCATTTTCCTGGGATCAAAATAAGCCACCCTGAAAGGATGGCTTAAATACTGCATTTAAAGGCTTTTATTCTTCTTTCTTGGGAACCTCGATGGCCTCATCCTCTTCATCCTCGAAGAAGTCATCATCGAAATCCTCTTCATAATCGTCTTCGAAGTCCTCGAAATATTCAGGTCCGAAGAATTTATACAGAGCATAGGCTGCTGCTGCAACAACACCGATGACAGCAAAGACGGTAACAATTATAGCACCAACATTGCATGACTTTTTCTCAGGCTCCTTCTCAACCAGACCTGTTGCTTCCTTTAACTGATCAATCAAATCATATATTTTGTCCATCGCCTAAACCTCCGTTGTTTGTGTGCTTGCTTGATTTATTTTATCACGTTTCCAATTACTTTACTACTCTGAAAAATAAAGTTCATAAAGTTTTAATTTTTAGGATTCTGCCTTTGTCAGCCTGGCAAAAGCAGCATACATGATCTTTCTTCCGGCCCCGTCAAAATCAACGGTCACCTTGAAGTCTCTGGGCTCATCTGCTATTTCAACTACTGTACCCTCTCCGAACTTTACATGGCTGACCCTGTCTCCCACAGAATAATCCAGAGCTGCGGCCTTGGCTATGCCCTTTTGAAAAGTAGCCTTGGGCAGGGGTTTGGAATAGGTTTTGGGCATTCCTTTGCTTGTGGGTGCTGCCGCACTGGTGTCACCAAAAGAAAATGGCCTGCTTTTGAACATCTGCCTCTCATGGGAGTCCTCCCCATAGGCATCATCCTCCTCAAATCTTCTCTGCATTGGCAAAGAACCGTCAATAAGACTGCCGGGGATTTCCTTTATAAATCTGCTGACAGGATTATACTGGTACTCTCCCCTGTTCATACGGCTCTTGGCATAGGTGATGGTCAGATCCTCCTTGGCCCTTGTGATACCTACATAAGCCAGTCTGCGCTCTTCCTCTATAGCTGAAGGATCCGGGTCCGAGATACACATTGAACTGGGGAAGATACCGTCCTCACAGCCTGCTATGTACACCTTGGCAAATTCAAGTCCTTTGGCTGCGTGCAGCGTCATAAGCAGTGTACGGTCCGTATCATCCAGATCATCTGTTGCCGCTACCAGGGCCACCTCTTCCAGGAATTCACTTAGACCTGCCTCATCTCCCTCGTGCTCCTCCTCAAAGAGTACAATCTTGTTGACAAGCTCGTAGATATTTTCTATACGCTCTTTGGCATCCTCTTCTTCACTCTGTTCAAGTTCTGCCACATAACCTGTCTTTTCTATGACATCGTCTATCAGGCCCTTAAGTCCACCGGTGCGGCAAGTGCTTTTAAAACCATCAATAATACTCGTAAAACCTGCTATTTTTCCTGCAGCACTGCCTATCTGCGGCACCATTTTCACATGCTCACAGGCTTCGTAAAAGGTCAGGTCATTATTTCTTGCATAGGCTGCCACCCTGTCTATGCTGGTCTGTCCGATTCCACGCCTGGGTACATTGATGATACGTCTTACCTGCAGGTCATCCCTGGCATTGTCAACTACCCTCAGATAAGCCAGCATATCCTTAATCTCCCGGCGCTCATAGAAATTGGTTCCGCCCACCAGATTATAGGGCATGCCGTTTCTGACAAAATGTTCCTCAAGCAGTCTTGACTGGGCATTGGTCCTGTACAGTACGGCGCAGTCACTTGCTTTGAGCTTTCCCTTCTTAATGGTCCTTGCCACGTCGTCAGCTATGTAGGCTGCCTCCTCATAGGCCGTATCAAACATCCTGAAATGTATTTTTTCTCCCCCGCCCTTATCGGTCCACAGGCTCTTGGACTTACGGGCAGTATTATTGCTGATGACTGCATTTGCCGCATCCAGTATATTCTGTGTTGAGCGGTAGTTCTGTTCCAGCTTTATAACGTGGGCTTCCTTGTAATGCTTCTCAAAATCCAGGATATTTCTGATATTTGCTCCTCTGAACTTGTATATGGACTGGTCATCGTCTCCCACTACGCATAGGTTGCGGTCACGTTTTGCCAACAGGTCTATGAGTGCAAACTGGGCTGTATTGGTATCCTGATACTCATCCACCATAATATATCTGAAGCGGTTCTGGTAATTTTCAAGCACGTCCGGATTTTCTTTAAACAGCTTGACTGTCAGCATGATGATATCATCAAAATCCATGGCATTGCTCTTACGCAGGGTATCCTGATATTCCTTATAGCATTTAGCTATAATCTCACCCCTGTAGTCGCCCCAGTTATTAGTGGCATATACCTCTTCGTCCATAAGCTCATTCTTGGCTGTGCTTATGGCACCGAGGACTCCCTTTTCCTTGAAATCCCTGGAGTTGATCTCCAGCATCTTAAATACATTTTTCATAACGGACTTGGAATCATCGCTGTCATATATGGTGAAGTTGGTATCATAACCAATCTTGTCCGCAAATCTTCTCAATATCCTTACGCAGGTGGCATGAAAGGTTGCCACCCACACCTGACCGGCTCCGTAATCAATAAGCTTATCAACACGCTCTCTCATCTCTCCGGCTGCCTTATTGGTAAAGGTTATTGCCAGAATATTGTAGGGTTCAACTCCTTTATTTTCTATCAGGTATGCAATCCTGTGAACCAGTACCCTGGTCTTGCCGCTGCCGGCTCCCGCCAGTATAAGCAGGGGACCTTCAGTATGCATCACTGCTTCCTTCTGCTGTGGATTTAATGAATCATATATACTCATAGATTGACCTTCCAACGAAAAAAATAGGGCTGTCCTAAGACAGCCCTTTATTGTATTGCCTATGCTAACTTATTGCCGCAATTAGAGCAGAACTTTGCTCCGTTTGTAGCTGTACCGCAATTAGGACAGAACTTGGGAACTGCACCGCCTGCCTGAGCAGCCTGCATCTGAGGTGCTGCCTGCTGCTGCATAGCCTGGGCATTATTGTTATTCATCATACCCATGTTCTGCATCATCTGCTGTCCCATCATCATTCCCATCTGCATCTGCATCATATCGGAAGCTGTTGAGGAACCGCCATTGCCATTGGCCATAGAATCTGCCATAGCCATCTGTGTATACTTATTTACATCGCCTACCATGGCCTGAGCTGCAGCCTTCTCCTGCATCTTCTTGATCTCTTCAGGATAAGAGAAGCTCTCAATATTGAACTCGGTAATACCAATACCGATCTTCTTCATATCTGAATCGAGATCTGATCTGATACCCTCGGCAATGCTTCTTGCATCCTGCTGAAGGTTGAACATATCTCTGCCTTCCTTGCTGATCCAGCTCATAAGCAGCTGGTCAAGGTTAGCTATAATACGCTCCTTAACATCATCTACAGTATATGTCTGGCGTACACCTGCCAGCTTATCTATAAGCACATCATGGTCATCGATCTTACAGCTGAAGGTACCGAAAGCTCTTACTGGCATACCACCGGGAAGTCCCTGAGCCTGAAGGTTGATTGCATTCTTGGTGCCCCACTTAACAAGCTGTTCCTTTGTATTGATGAAGAGCACCTCTGATCTAAGCGGATTGTTGAATCCGAACTTAAAGCTCTTCAATGTTGAAAGGAAGGGAATGATATCAGACTCGATGTCGTACTCGCCCTCATCTGTGAACACACCCTCTACTTTACCGTTCCACATGAATATTGCATCCTGTCCGGGACGGATAACAAGCTTTGAACCCTTCTTAATCTCCTGATTCTGCCATTTCCAGAATAAAACGCCCTCCTTGGTTTCATTCCATTCAACAACGTTAGCCAACTGGTTAGCTATAAATCCCATGTTCTTACTCCTTCTTTTTCCTAATTTTCCACTAGTCGCACCAATGCGACCACTTAATTATATCTTATTTCCCAATATGTGTCGATAAAATAATTATTAAATTTGCCAAAGACTCAGTCTTCCTTATCGTCCTTTTGCGCCTTTTTTTCATTGATACCGTCGATAAGTTTCTCAATGAGCAGCTTTTTGATATATACATCCGCCGTAAGAAGCATTATAAAAGAAAACAGCTGCAGCATCTCCTCTTCCTCGGCATCTCCGGTTTTGAACATAGCCGAAGCCGTGTTGAATTTGTCAGTTATATCCTCGATGACTGCGTCCTTCTGCAGGTCTTCATATTTGATGACTTCCTCATAAATATCCTGCAGTTTCAGCCCCTCGGTCTTCCCAAAATAGTTCTCATTCAGCGGCTTTAGGATAGAATGTATATCACTGATCGACAATATATTTTTGAAATAATATATGAGCAGGAGGGTCACCATGTGATCCTTATTGTATTTCTTCTTTATGGGAGGTGGAAGTACCTCACTCTTGGCATAATTATTGATCATGGTCTTGGTCAGTATCTTGTCCTCTTCCTTGTTGCGGGTGCTGGGACGCAGTCTGCTGTCCATAAAGGTTGTCACCTGATCCATATACAGATCTATGTTGGGGATGTCCTCCACATCAATATAGTCAATCCGGCCTAAGCTTTCTTTTATGGAATTGATAAGATTCTCCATATCAAGTGTCATGGTATCTCCTTTGCTTATCAAAGCACACACCTCATATTATATAGTATTAAAAACTACGTTACAAGTTGAATTTGGATGGTTTACTTTATGACTTTAGTATGTTAAAATTTTACAGTGTGATAAGTGAGGTGTAAAAATGAATAAGAAATTACAGACAGAATCAGTAGAGCATCTTTTCGAGGCAATACTTACATTGGAAAATAAAGAAGAATGCTTCAATTTTTTTGAAGATCTGTGCACCATCAATGAGCTGTTAAGCCTTTCTCAGCGCTATGAAGTCGCTGCTATGCTTAAAAATCACAAGACCTATCTTGAAATAGCCGAAAAGACCGGAGCCTCCACAGCTACCATCAGCCGTGTCAACCGCTCTCTCAATTACGGCTGCGACGGTTATGAGCTTGTATTTAACAGGCTTAATGATAATGCACCCGCTTCATCTTCAGACTCTTAAGTTTCTTTAACTTTCAGCCCCGGTATCCTCAGCCTTCGGCTCAGATTCCGCAGTCTTTGCGTCAGCTTCAGAATCCCCCTCAGAGGTCATTACAATGTCCATATTGCACTTTCCCTGGATTATGCAGTCATGGTCAATGGTTATCACCTTGCAGTCCACATCACCGATAA
>R03__coassemble_1321_pt1 | contig 11761 bp, 8 predicted proteins | sample R03__metabat2_low_PE_031 | metagenome-assembled genome bin R03
GTTATGTATATGGTAGGCTTCTTGGACGGTATCAATGACAGCTTGAAGCAGGCCAATCCCTTAGAGGAGATGGATGAGAATACCGAAGTAAGCCTGGATTATGATACAGAGCTGCTCTACAAGAACATGGTAGGCGCAGGTGCAGACTGGCTCTATGGCTTAGAGGCCTGGAATGATATCTTTACAGAGGAAAAGCGCAAGGAACTGTACAAGGAGCAGAAGAGTTCGACTACTGTAGTCAATGAAACTCCCAAGATCTATCCCAATGATCCCTGTCCCTGTGGTTCGGGCAAGAAGTACAAGAAGTGCTGCGGAAAGAAATAAATATTTACAGATAAAATATTCAAAGAAAAGACCTGCCAGCAGGTCTTTTTCTTATTATCAGGGGTGTGCCCATGCGTATTGGTATGTGACCCAGGCTTTAGGGGGCATGCCCGATAAATCTGCGTGTGTGCTCCGGCTTCAAGGGGCATGCCCGATAAATTTGCGTGTGTGCTCCGGCTTCAAGGGGGCATGCCCGGCAAATTGGCATTCATGCCCCTGCGAATCGGCGTGCATGCCCCGGCTTTAACCATAAGAGAATCTTAAGAAAATTTTCTTGCTCCTTTAAGCAAGTGAAGGTATAGTTAGGGCTATGAAATATTTTGTATTGTTCATCAAGAAAACTTTAAGATATCTGCTAAAGCCCCTAAGCATCCTGCCTGCTCTGGCCATGATGTATGTCATCTTTCATTTCTCGGCCCAGGAGGGAGTTCAGTCGGCCTCGCTGTCAAGAGAGGTTACAAAGGTGGTGGTGCTGGCTTATAACAAGGTTGCTGCAAAGGGCTATGATAACCTTACCTTAAACTCCATGATAGACAGTCTGCATCCCTACGTGAGGAAGGCTGCTCATGTGACAGAGTACTGCCTGCTTGCCATGGCGGTGAGTCTGCCTATGTGGGTATACAGGATAAGGGGCTTTGGGCTGACCCTTTTTGCAGGGGCTTTCTGCGTGATGTTCGCCGCCCTGGATGAGTTTCATCAGTCCTTTGTAAGCGGAAGGACATCAACCCCAAAGGACGTTCTTATTGACTCCATAGGCATCCTTATAGGAATAATCCTGATCCGGATAGTCTGCTATATTGGAAGGAATACAATCTTTCACTGGCTTGTGCTGGATGATGATTGAGCGGTCGAGCCGGTTTGGCCGGGTTGGCTTATGTGGAATGTTGGAGTTCGGGTGATTTGCGGGTTTGGGCTGTTTGGCTTTTGTGGTTTGGGCATATATGAGGTTTGCCTCATATATGCCCAAATTTTTGCTTTTTTGTGGCCGCATAGTGTAGATTTTGGGCGTATAAGTAAAAAGTAGTGCATACGCCCAAAGTGCCGGGGCAAAATTGGGCGTACGCGGAAAAAACGCTTCATACGCCCAAAACCTGGGCCGCGAGACTTGTTATGTAAACTGCCTTTGGGCGAATAGGTAAAAAGCAGTGTATACGCCCAGGATTTCAGCTGAAAGTGACATATCTGCCCAAGATTACAATTGAAAGTGGTACAATAAACAGTAAGAGGAAATAGCATGAAAAAAAGAGTACTGCTTTTAAACTGCATACTAATATTTATACTTGTGCTGGCCGGGTGTACCCCCACATTAAACGGCGATGATACCGGGCTTGATACTGAAATAAGTGCGGATGAGCATAACTTTGATGCGGGGTCTGATGATGAAATAAGTGCGGATGAGCATAACTTTGATGCCGGGACAGACGAAGAAAACAATACGGAAGCAAACGTAAATGAAGCGTTACCGAGTGAAGAAGCAACAGAGACTGAAGCATCCACAGATGAACAGGCAAGCCTTCATTTTATAGATGTGGGTCAGGGAGACTGTACACTGATATGCTCCGGGGGGCATTATATGCTGATCGATGCCGGTCCGGATGATTACGGGACCCGGATTCAGCTCTACTTAAAAAAGCAGGGCGTAGACAAGCTGGATTACCTTGTGCTGACCCATCCGGATTCGGATCATATAGGCTCGGCGGATGTGATCATTACGAAATATGATATTGACCATATCCTTATGAGTCCATACACCAAGGAAAATGATACTTATAAGGCTCTGACCCAGGCTCTGGAATATAAAAATTACACAGCAGAAATTCCAAAGGCAGGGGAGAACTTTAAACTGGGTAATGTGGACGTGGAAATCCTGCAGAATGATCTGTGCTCCACACCCAACGATTCAAGCATAGTGTTGATGCTCACCTGCGGGCAGAATAAATTCCTGTTTACAGGTGACTGTGAGGAAGAATCGGAAAATTCACTTTTGTCTGCAGGTTATGACCTGTCGGCGGATCTGTATCAGGTGGGGCATCATGGAAGCGCAACCTCTTCAAGTGAAAAGCTACTTGAGGCAGTCAGCCCAACCTATGCGGTCATAAGCTGCGGGGCAGATAATACCTATGGACATCCCCATCAGGAAGTTCTGGACAGATTTAAAGAGAGAGGTATCCTGATCTACAGATTGGACGAGCAGGGATCTGTGGTGGCATCAACTGATGGGACAAGTATCAGCTTAAGCAGTGCTCCAAGTGAGAATTACCGGGGAGGCTCGTCAGAACTGGAACTGGCAGGCAAACAAGCTTATGGGTTGTATGTGACGCCTGATACGGAGGAAATCCCTCCCTACATAGGCAACAAAAGAAACAGCAAGCTGCACAGATCCACCTGTGACGGCCTGCCGCAGCCTCAAAACCAGGTATATTTTGATACCTTAACGGAAGCAGAGGCAGCCGGATTTGGCGAGGACAACCAGTGCAAAAGATGCAGGCCCTATGATCAGTAGGAAATCCGCATACAAATGCGATTAACTCAGTGCTAAAAATAAATTTTACGTGGAAAATATATCAGTGACCAAACAGGACATATATGTCTGATATGGGAAAAACGGCGTTTTCTCGCTTTTCGTCGTGTTCCCGGGCAGACTGCTGTGCTAGCTTATCACTGAAAGGAGGCAAGCCACAATGGATCAAAAAATGATAGGAAGTTTCTTAAAGGAGCTTCGTAAGGAAAAGGGAATCACTCAGGAAGAATTTGCCGAGAAGCTTAATGTATCCGGAAGAACCGTATCACGTTGGGAGACCGGGGTAAATATGCCGGATATCAGTTTGCTGGTGGATATAGCAAAAATTTATGATGTAAGTATTCCTGAAATTATTAACGGAGAAAGGAAAAGCGAGATTATGGAAAAGGAAGTAAAAGAAGTTGCGATGATTATGTCCGATTATGCTGAGACGGAAAAAAAGATAATACTGGAGCGTGTTAAAATAATAAGCTTTGTGGGCCTGGTGTCCTTAGTCCTTGGACTGGTAATGGTGAACTTTAACAGCAGTTCAATGCCGCCCATATTTGATTGTACGGAAGGAATATGCCTGGGGCTGGGAGTTGGCGCTTTGGTCACCATGGTTTTATACACAACCGGAAACCTGGAAAAGATCAAAAATAAAAAATCAAAGCATATGAAAACGGTCGGTATCATCTGCCTGCTCATAACCATTGGCTGTCTTACGGCAGCTTTGTTATCATCAATCTTTTAGGGATTTTACAAAAGCTAAAAAAAGACTTAAAATAATATGTAGGAGAGAAAAGATGAATAGATCAGTAAGATCAGATATTCTCAAATTCATATTTGCAGTCATGATAATTGCGGCGTCATTAATACTGGCGGCTCCGCTTAAAGCAGCTGCGGCTTCGAAAAGCTGTGCCTTTGACGGCTGTTCCCGCCAGGCCTGCAGGGGCGGTGACTACTGCAGCACTCATACCTGTAAAAAGTCGGGCTGTATGGAAAAAGGCAGTATGGTCTACAATGGATATTGCAAGGAGCATATACAGGAACTCAAGGCCAGCATAAGAAAAAAGACAGGCAAAACGAGCAGCAGCACAAGCACCGGCAAGAGCAGCACGAGTACGAGTAAGAGCAGCACAAGCACGAACAAGAGCAGCACGAGTACGAGCAAGAGCAGTACTTCAAATAGCAAAAAAACATCTTCTTCAAATAGTCAGGTGGAGATGCCGGACTGTGATGATTATGAGGATTATGCTGATTTTATGGATGAGTGGGATGGCTATATGCCTGACGGCTCAGAGGCGGAAGATTACTGGGAAAACTGGTAAATAAAAAAGGGGCTGTGCCCCTTTTTTATTTTTGCTTATCTTTTTATCAGTGAATACTGCATTGCCAGTTCTTCAGGAAAGGGCTTGCCTGCAGATTTGTACTTATTTTCCACCTGCTCCAGGCGGTGAAGTCTGGCGGCGGTGGTAACGTGAAGCTTGGACAGGGACTCCTCGAAAATGGCATTGCCCCTAAGCAGATTTCTTGAGACCTCGCCGGGCGGGCAGTATTTAAACAGGATGGATCTGGCTACCTTGTTCAGTCTTGAGGAACCATTGGTCTCATAGACCATATACTGAATATAGTCATATATGAACATTTCCCTGTAATTATTCTTATTGCGTTTCAGATTTTCCTTGATCTTGTCCTTGGCTTCCAGGGAAAGGTCACGATTCTTGGCATAAAACTGGATATAATCGCAGTAGTCGGCAGTCAGGCTGTGGCTGGATACGTCATTCCAACGCATGCCCTGTTCTCTCTTGCACATTTCCCAACGGAATTCTCCGACCATGCGTAAGAAGGTCTTGTCCAGGGATTCCTGATGCAGGATGGAGATCATCATGCGTCCCGGGGTATCCCGACGCAGGCCCTCTATCTCCTGCCACAGTATGCCGCGGCTGCCCACATTGGGCATGAGTATGATATCGGGACGGATATCGCTGTAGACCTGTTCCTTTACGTTAAGCTTGTAATCCTCGAAGACTGATTCATGGTAAAAGGCCGAATAATCCACTGCACTGATCTTGTCAAAGGCACTTTCCACCACCTGGATCGACATGAGCATGGAATCGATGCTCTTGTAGAGATTTTCTTCAAGGAGAATGGGACAATAGGAAAGTATCCTGCCGAAGGTGATCTTGTTGACCGTGGGAAGCATATTTTCCAGCTCGTAGACAACCTTGCCCTTGGAATCCTCAAGCATGGCTTTTTCTTCCTGGGCATCAATGCGGTTCTCCCTGATAAGGGAACGTATATAGCCCTGGTAATCCTGTTCAAATTCGTTGCGGCTGGGCTGGCGCAGGCCGGTGTAGATGGCCTTCATCCATTCCAAAATGGTGAAGATGCCCCTGTCCAGGTTGCCATGGAAGCGCTCACTTATATGATAGAGCTCCAATGCATTGTCATAGCCGCAAAGGCTGCTGTCAACGTAACCGAAATTGATGAACATTTTCACAATATTCGGAATGTTATCATCGCAGATTGCCTTGAGCATGACCTCTGTGTATATGACATTGTAGATCTTGATAAGGGACTTGCGGGTATCGTCCATCATCTTGTCTGAGGTGATCTTGTCTATCTGGTTCTTGTAGGATTCAATGGCCTTGCGGAATTCATTGGCCGTAATGTCCAGAGTATCAGCATAGTCTAAGATGATGTTGATGCTGTTCATGAGCTCGCTGGAGGCAGTGGCATCGTCAGCATGGGGATCATCGTTCTGGGTGGCTTTAAGCAGCCTGGCCTTGGTGCTTACAACGCGCTTGACCACCAGAGCCTTATCCGAGAAGGGACTCTTCTTCAGACTGTCTATTATCTTATTCATTATATCCGTAACAAAATCGGCTTTATAATCCTTCTGAACCGACTTGAAATACAGATCTGCATATAATTCGTAATAATCCAGGAAATCGTCGCTTATTAGATAGGCGCAAAGGGCTTCACCCTTGATCTTAAGCTTGAGTATCAGGTCGTTGATGCCAGCCAGATCCTGACAGCATTTAATGATAAAGCCGTATACATAGCCGTCACTGTAGTCTGTGGCATTTGCTGCCAGTCTGCTGATCTCCTCATAGTATTCCTCCATCCAGAAGGCAAGTTCATTGCGCACCTTAGTGCTCATGAGCTCATCTGCAAAGGGAGGCACCTTGGGCACGCAGCCAAGCTCCTTGCAGGCACCCACGTAGAAATCCGCAACGGAGTGGACATAGCCGCACAGCTCCTTGCAGGCTTCGTAATCATTGTAATAAACGTCTATCAGCTGACGCATAAGGCTGGCAAGAGAGGATAAGACACCTGTCTTTAGGGCAGGGTCGCGGCTTAAAAGCTCTAAGAATTCTTCAGGGGAGCCGTAACTAAAGGCATCTGCGGCAACATTACCCTTGGCAGTATAGGAAAAGCTGTGGTTCTCTGAAGTTATATCGGCTATCCCCACCACGTCTCCCACACCCAGGCGGTAGGCCTTGGCGGAGGTGGTCATGAGTACGGCACCTTCCCTGATGACATAGAAGGTATCGCAGGGTTTGCCTGATTCTATAAGATAATCGTCATTTTTGTATCGAAACATATACTTTACCCCAAATTTTTTACTATTCTATAATACCATATTTGGCTTAAAGATAGTGCATAAATTCAAGCTTTATGGTAGAATAACAAATATCTGTTTAAATGGAGGTATGCTATGGATACTGAACAAATGACAGCAACTCAGGTCTATGAGGAATACAAGGACGATATGCTTAAATTGATCAGGTATCTGCCCTGGCTTGAATCCAAGAGCGGCCAGTCTGTTTCCAGTACCTACAGTCAGGACGGAGTGGGGGAGCATTCCCTTGCCTTTCCGGTCTACGACGGTACTCTGATGAATTTTGTAAAGGATGCACAGACCACGAAATTTATGGACCGCAATTACAGATATGTTCTGACAAGAAACAGACTGAATACTGTCAGGGACAGGCTGGATTTCGTGGAGGCGCAGAACATACTTAAGATAGGCAATATAGGTGCCATACTTTCCGAGTATGTCATGGGCGGTCAGACCAGAGCCAGAATGTGGTCTGAGGCAATGAATTACGGTATATTTTTGGAAATCGTAAGAAAACTCAAGGAGTTATACGATTTTTGGGAGAATGCAGCGGGGGATAAGAACTGAAGTGAGCGACAAAACCGATAGTAAAAGACAATACATTATTGATAAGGCGACAGAAGTATTTTCCAAAAAGGGCTACAAAAATGTAACCATGAAGGATATAGTGGAAGCCTGTGAGATATCCAGAGGAGGACTCTATCTTTATTATTCTTCCACGGAAGAGCTGTTTCTGGACGTGGTGAAGAATGCCGAGGAAAAGGAATCCGGTGGCAGGGATATAGGAAAGATGCTGGATGAGTCCAGCATGAGCGACCTGGTGGTATGGTTTATCAAGGAACAGAAAAAGGAAATCTTGGGCCGTGGTAATTCACTGGTCGTGGCCAAATTTGAATATGCCTTTTATTGCAGGCAGGAGGATAAGGAGTCTATGGCCAAGTCCGAATTTGATACTGCAACCAAGGTATTGCAGACTCTGCTGGAGAGAGGTGCCCAGTCCGGTGAATTCGAATGCATGAGCCCCAAATCAACTGCGGCCAATATGATGTATACCATTACAGGTCTTAAGGCAGCTGCAGCCAGCTATAATCTCAGTGAAAAGAAGATTGATGCGCAGTTAGTATATATGATGAGACAGTTCATGGATGTGTAAGCTTATGTGGGATCGGAATAGTCCGATTCCACCTTTTATGTTGATAAGACTAAGGAGAACAAGAAGAAAAAAATGAGCACAAGACGTATTTATGTGGAAAAGAAAAAGGATTATGCCGTCAAGGCCTCTGAACTTAAGGGTGACATAGAGGGTTATCTGGGCATAAAGGTGGAGGATGTCAGGGAACTGATCCGCTATGATGTGGAAGGAATCTCAGACGACGTATACAAGACCGCCTGCAGGATGATCTTCAGCGAGCCTCCTGTAGATGACCTTTATGAGGAGGATTTCCCCAAGGCAGCTGATGAGAAGAGCTTTTCTGTTGAAGCACTTCCGGGACAGTTCGACCAGAGAGCGGATTCGGCTGCCCAGTGTATAGGCTTTATAGATGCTGAGGCGACTCCCATAGTCAAGAGCGCAATAACATATGTTATCAAGGGCAATGTAAGTGACGAAGACATGGAACGCATCAAGGCTTACTGCGTAAACCCCGTTGATTCACGTATAAATGATGCACCCAAGCCCGATACCCTGGTAACTGATTATGAGGAGCCTGGGGACGTTATCATATTTGACGGATTCAAGGACATGGAGGAGGATGCATTTAAGAACCTCTATGACAGCCTGGGACTGGCCATGACCTTCAAGGATTTCCTGCATATACAGAATTATTTCAAAAATGAGGAAAACCGTGATCCCAGCATGACGGAAATAAGGGTGTTGGATACCTACTGGTCAGATCACTGCAGACATACAACCTTCTCAACCGAACTTAAGAATGTGGAATTCGGTGAGGGCTATTATCGTGAGCCCATGGAGACAACCTACCAGTGCTATCTGGATACAAAGGATGAGATCTATGCAGGCAGAGACGACAAGTTTGTATGTCTTATGGATATAGCGCTTATGGGTATGAAGAAGCTTAAGGCCGATGGCAAGCTTGATGACATGGAGGTTTCCGATGAGATTAATGCCTGCTCAGTCATCGTACCCGTGGAAATGGAATATGAGGATGGGCCGGTAACTGAGGAATGGCTTGTATTCTTCAAGAATGAGACCCATAACCATCCTACTGAGATAGAACCCTTTGGTGGGGCTGCAACCTGCCTGGGAGGCGCAATCCGTGATCCCCTTTCGGGAAGAGGCTATGTATACCAGGCCATGCGTGTAACAGGTGCTGCAGATCCCACGGTTCCCGTATCAGCAACTCTCAAGGGCAAGCTGTCCCAGAAGAAGCTGGTCAGAGGTGCGGCAAGCGGATATTCTTCCTACGGCAACCAGATAGGACTGGCAACCGGCTATGTTAAGGAAATCTACCATCCCGACTATGTGGCCAAGAGAATGGAGATCGGCGCTGTTATGGGCGCGGCTCCCAGAAGATGTGTAAAGAGAGAAAACTCCGATCCCGGAGATATTATCATACTTTTGGGCGGCAGAACCGGCCGTGACGGCTGTGGCGGTGCCACAGGCTCTTCCAAGGTACATACAGAGGCCTCTATAGAGACCTGCGGAGCTGAGGTTCAGAAGGGAAATGCTCCCACAGAGCGTAAGATACAGAGACTCTTCAGAAGGGAAGAGGTAGCAGCTCTTATTAAGAAATGTAATGACTTCGGCGCAGGCGGAGTATCAGTAGCCATTGGCGAGCTGGCTGACGGTCTTACGGTAGACCTGGATCTGGTTCCCAAGAAATATGCCGGTCTGGACGGTACTGAACTGGCCATAAGTGAGAGCCAGGAGCGTATGGCAGTTGTGGTAGATCCCAAGGATGCAGATAAATTCCTGGCCTATGCCACAGAAGAGAATCTTGAGGCAGTATGCGTGGCTACGGTTACCGAGGAGCCCAGGCTGGTACTCAAATGGAGAGGCAAGGAAATAGTCAATATATCAAGAGCCTTCCTGGACACCAATGGTGCTCATCAGGAAACGGATGTTATTGTACATATACCTTCTGACAGCAATAAGGCAATAGACCACATTGCCATAGAGAAGGTAGCAGGGGATCTTCAAAATGAAGATATTAAGGCAGCCTGGCTGGATACCCTGGCAGATCTGAATGTCTGCTCACAAAAGGGCCTGGTGGAAATGTTTGACTCCTCTATCGGAGCAGGCAGTGTATATATGCCCTATGGCGGTAAGCATCAGCTGACAGAGGCTCAGACCATGATAGCCAAGCTTCCCGTAATGAAGGGCAAGACCGATACTGTGACCATGATGAGCTATGGCTTTGATCCTTATGTATCAAGCTGGAGCCCTTATCATGGTGCTATATATGCCATTACCCAGTCACTGTCAAAGATCGTGGCAGCAGGCGGTGACTACAGCAAGGTAAGATTTACCTTCCAGGAATATTTCAGAAGGATGACCGAGAAGGCTGACCGATGGAGTCAACCCTTTGCAGCACTGCTGGGTGCCTTTGATGCGCAGATTGGCTATGGACTTCCTTCCATAGGCGGCAAGGACTCCATGAGCGGCACATTTAACGATATTGACGTGCCTCCGACACTTGTGTCATTTGCGGTGGATGTGGCAAAATCGGGAGATGTGATCACTCCTGAACTCAAGGAGGCAGGCAACAGCATAGTCAGATTTGAGCTTGAGAAGGATGACTATGATGTACCTGTATATGAAGAAGTCAAGAAGATATATGATGAGATACACAGACTTATTGGTGAGGGCGTCATAGTATCTGCCTACACACTGGATCAGTACGGTGTGGCAGCTGCCTTAAGCAAAATGGCCTTCGGTAATGGAATGGGTGTCGAGATCGAGGATGAAGTGGTGCTGGAGGATCTTTTCCTTCCCGCTATGGGCGATATCATAGCTGAGGTAAAGGCAGACAAGCTGGCTGAGATAGATGCTGAATATGTACTTATTGGTTCTGTTACGGATGACGGCAACTTTACCGTAGAGAATACGGTGATCTCATCTGACGAGGCTCTGGCAGCCTGGAAAGGTACACTTGATAAGGTATTCCCTTATAAGGCCAAAAAGAACACCGACAGGGTGGATATGCCTCTCTACAAGGCTGATTCAGTATATGTATGTAAGAATAAGGTTGCCAAGCCTACAGTATTTATACCTGTAATGCCCGGTACCAACTGTGAATATGACACGGCAAAGGCCTTTGAAAGAGCCGGAGCCAATGTAAATACTGTAGTATTCAGAAATATGACCGGAAGCATGATAGAAGAGAGCTTTGCTGCTTATAAGCAGGCTATAGACCAGGCCCAGATCATCATGTTCCCCGGAGGTTTCTCCGCAGGTGATGAGCCTGATGGTTCAGCCAAATTCTTTGCCACAGCCTTCCAGAATGAGATGATGAAGGAAGCTGTAATGAAGCTCTTAAATGAAAGAGACGGTCTGGCTCTGGGTATATGTAATGGTTTCCAGGCCCTGATCAAATTGGGACTGGTACCCAATGGTGAGATCACAGGACAGAATCCTAGCTCGCCTACACTGACCTTCAATACCATCAACCGTCATATATCAAAGATGGTCTACACAAAGGTTGTATCCAATAAATCACCCTGGCTTGCAGGGGCCGAGCTTGGTAAGACCTACGTCAATCCGGCCAGCCATGGCGAGGGACGTTTCGTAGCACCTAAGGAATGGCTTGATAAGCTGATAGCAGCCGGCCAGGTAGCCACGGTATACGCAGACAACGATGGTAATGTAAGCATGGATGAGGAGTACAACATCAACGGTTCCTACATGGCCATCGAGGGAATCACTTCACCTGACGGCAGATGCCTGGGTAAGATGGCCCATTCTGAAAGAAGAGGAGACAGCGTAGCCATCAACATCTACGGCGAGCAGGATCTTAAGATCTTCGAAAGCGGAGTCAAGTACTTCCAGTAATATAAATATCAAAATATGTGCCATGAGTGCAGACTCGTGGCACATGTTTTATGCGCAGATTTATGCGTAGAATTATGCGCAGATTTAAGTCGTGACGCAGCCTTGCCCGACACAGCTCTGGCTGTCTGTGACGCGACCATCGGACTAAATGCAGGCCGCTTTGAACGGTCTCGTTTGGCTATCATCAGTCCAAATTACCAGGCCGCTCGGTAGGCTGCTGTTGGGCTAAATGCAGGCCGCTTAAGGTTCATCCCGCCCTGCAGGGCAGATCGATAGCGGAGGCTTGGCTGGATTTTGG
>R03__coassemble_1330_pt1 | contig 11718 bp, 10 predicted proteins | sample R03__metabat2_low_PE_031 | metagenome-assembled genome bin R03
AATAGGCATGCGGCGTGCGCTGTGGCAGCTTGACAATGCCGGCTGGTTTGAAAAGGATGACTATGAGAAGACGCAGCTATTGAGCAATGATATTGTGTCTGTAGGTGATCCTATATATAAGCTTATGGATGATGAAGACTGGTCAATCGTCATAGAAGTGGAAGAAGACAGGCTGGATGAACTTGCAGATGAAGGCTATATCCTGGTTAAATTCTTGAAAAACCAGTATGAATCCTGGGCGAAGGTCGAAAAACTTGTGGGTACGGATGATGGTTCTTACCTGCTTTTGAGCTTTACTAATTCCATGGTCACCTTCAGTGCTGACAGATTTATAAGCATAGAGCTTATGACTGATACGGAGACAGGACTTAAGGTGCCCAATTCAGCCATAGCACAGAAGGATTTCTACCTGATCCCTGAAGAATTTGTGTTTGAAGAGGGCAGCGATGAGTATTATGTCCTCAGAGAGACCTACAATGAAGATGGTACAATGTCCACAGCCAGATGTGAAGTTTCTGTCTACAATGAAGAAGATGGAGAATATTACGTGGATGCCTCTGTATTGCGATCGGGCGACAGGCTGGACTCCATTGACAGCGTCAATACCTTTACTGTCAGCAAGTCGGCCACCCTGGTAGGCGTCTATAACATTAATAAGGGATATGCTGACTTTAAACAGATACAGATACTTAATGCCAATGACGAATACAGCATAGTCAAGTCCAATACCATTTACGGACTTGTGGCATATGATTATATAGCGCTGGATGCTGACAGTGTGGAGACGGATGATTTTGTATATGAATAATATTTCGGATAATATATCAAAGATTTCAGAGGATATTAAGCGTGAGCTTGAAAAGAGCAAAAGAAAGCCCAAGTCCTGCAGTCTTATAGCCGTAAGCAAGACCAAGCCCGTGGAAATGCTAAAGGAAGCCTATGACGCGGGAATGCGGGATTTCGGTGAAAACAAGGTCCAGGAGATCATGGATAAATATGATAAGCTTCCGGGTGACATAAGATGGCACATGATCGGACATCTTCAGACCAATAAAGTCAAATATATTGCCGATAAGGTATATATGATACACAGCCTTGAAAGCATAAAACTGGCAGAAGAGATAAGTAAGAGAGCAACAATGGCCGGCAGGGTCATTCCTGTGCTCATTGAGGTCAATATTGCAGATGAGGACTCGAAATTCGGGATCAAACCCTCTGAGGTCGCCGATTTTGCTTTAGCTGTCAGCGGCCTGACGGGTATCAGCGTCAGGGGACTGATGTGCGTAGCTCCTTATACCGAAGACCCTGAAGAAAACAGGCAGTACTTTAGACAATTAAGACAAATTTCTGTTGACATAACACAGAAAAACATAGATAATATTTCTATGGATATTTTATCCATGGGTATGTCCGGGGATTATAAGGTCGCCATAGAAGAAGGTGCTTCCTATATACGTGTTGGTACCGGCATATTCGGAAGTCGTAATTATAATATTTAAGGAGAATGAAGATGGCAATAATGGATAACTTTTTAAAGGCCATGAATCTGGGTTCAGATGAAGATGGCTACGATGAGGATGAGGAGTATCTCGATGAGCCTGATGAGGGAAGCGAAAAGCCTGCTTCCAGCGGCAATACAGAAGAGAAGAAGCCTTCCATCAAGCCTATAAACAAAGTAAGAAAATCCGGTTCAGGCATGGAGGTATGTGTAATAAAGCCTACATCGGTTGATGATTCCAGGGAGATAACGGACACCCTGCTTGCCAACAGGACTGTTGTTCTGAACATGGAAGGACTGGATGTGGATATAGCTCAAAGGATCATAGATTTTACTTCCGGTTCCTGCTACGCTATAAAGGGAAATTTGCAGAAGATTTCACATTATATTTTCATAATTACCCCTGCAAGTGTTGATATATCCGGTGATTTCCCCGAAATATTTAACGGCGCATTTGATGTTCCGCATATTTAATCGCAGATACAAGAGCTTGCTTTATGCAGGCTCTTATTTTTATTTTACAGATCGGAGGATAAACAGTTATGGCAGATATATTGATCAAGGCACCGGGCAAAGAGGACTATGAGGTTATCATTGAAAAGGATTTTTCACGCCTTAATGAAAAGCTTGCTTCCTTTGATATAGCCAACAAAAAGGTATGCATTGTTTCGGACAGCACTGTATTTCCCATATACGGAGAAGAAGTTAAGGGTATATTTGAAAAGTGCTGCAAAGAGATTTCCACATTGATACTGGAGGTTGGAGAGGTCAGCAAATCCTTAGAGGATGTGGGCTGTGCCTATAAGCTACTTTTGGACAGGGGCTTCAACAGAAGCGATTACATAGTTGCTCTCGGTGGCGGAGTTGTGGGAGATTACAGTGGTTTTGTTGCCGCGACCTACAAGAGAGGGATGAACTTTATCCAGATCCCCACTTCCCTCCAGGCCATGGTGGATTCGTCTATTGGCGGCAAGGTGGGCATAGATTATGAAAATTATCAGAATCATATAGGGGCATTTAAACAGCCTAAGCTGGTATACAGCAATGCAGCCTGCCTGAATACCCTTGATGATATACAGTTTTATTCAGGCTTTGCCCAGGCGATGAAATATGCTATCATCAAATCTTCCTCTGTGTATGAATGGCTGATTGATAAGCTGTATGAGATATCCGACAAGGATATTGATGTGCTCTGTGACATGATCGAGCAGACAGTCAATATCAAAAAAATATATATTGAAAAGGATCCCTTTGACCTTAACGGTGACAGGGCTTTGCTCAATCTTGGTCAGACTGTGGGAAATGCCCTGGAAAGATCCAAAAATTACAATCTTACCCATGGAGAGTGCACTGCTCTGGGCATAATAGCCGCTGCCCACATTTCTCTGAAAAGGAATATGCTTTCCCTGGAGGAATATCTTGAGATCCGGGATATGTTTGTGCCCTTTAACCTTCCCATTACTGTTGAGGACATTGATTTTGATGATATCTTAAATAATATAAAAGCAGATAAGAAGCAGAGTGAAGACGGACTGGCCTTTATATTGCTTAAAAAGATCGGTAAAGCTGTCATCTGCAGGGACGTAAGTGATGAGGAGATCACAGAAGCCTTAAAGGAACTTAGATACGAGGAGACTAACGACTAGGATCATGAGTGATTTTGCCAAAAAAACTTTACATTTAATAATTGATGCTGTGTTTATGGGTATTTTGATCTTTGCAGATCAGTTTACCAAACAGCTGGCAATTGAAAATTTAAAAGATAAACCCGCGTTGAATATAATCGAAAATGTATTTGAACTTAATTACCTCGAAAACAGGGGAGCGGCTTTTGGTTTATTTCAGAATCAGAAGGCGGTTTTTGTGGTCATAGCCGCAGTAATGCTTATTCTGGTGTGCTTCCTGCTGTATCGGCTTCCTCTTATGAAAAAATACCTGATACTTGAGATTGCTCTTGTTATGATCGGTGCAGGAGCCATAGGCAACATGATAGACAGGGTAGCTAATGACTATGTTGTTGATTTCTTTTATTTTGTACTGATCAATTTTCCCATATTCAATGTAGCGGATATATATGTTACTGTGAGCTGTGTGATCTTACTTATAATGTTTTTGTGGGTATATAAGGAAGAAGACCTGGAATTCTTAAGTAAGGGCCTGAAAACAAAGCCTAAAAAAGAAGAAGCATGAAAGATTACTGTTTTTGTGTTGAAGAAGAATATGAAGGTGTCAGACTGGACAAGGGAATAAGTCTGATGCTGGAGGGCGAATTTTCCAGATCTTTTCTGTCAGGAGTTATTAAGGAGGGAAAGGTCTTCGTAAACAATATTCCCCAGAAGGCGAGTTATTCCTTAAAAGAAGGGGATCAGATAAGCTTTGAACTACCTGATAATATGCTTCCTGATATCCTGCCTCAGGACATGAATCTGGATATATTGTATGAGGACGATGACGTCATTGTGATCAATAAACCCAAGAATATGGTTGTTCATCCCGCTAACGGACACTACAGTGATACCATGGTTAATGGACTTATGTATCATTGCAGGGATTCTCTTTCCGGTATCAACGGGGTTATGCGTCCCGGGATTGTCCACAGGATAGACAAAAATACCACAGGGTCTGTCATTGCCTGCAAAAATGATGCCGCCCACAGGGCTATTGCCGGTCAGCTTGCCGATCACAGTCTTAACAGAAGGTACCGGGCTATATGTATTGGCAACATTGAAAAAGACGATATTACCATCGACGTACCCATAGGCAGGGATGATAAGGACAAGCTCAAGATGAGCACCCACTCAAAGAGTGCCAAAAGAGCTGTTACCCATGTGCATGTGCTGGAAAGATTTAAGGGCTATACCTATGTTGAATGCAGGCTTGAAACCGGCAGGACACATCAGATAAGGGTGCATATGGCTTCTATTGGCAAACCTCTTTTAGGGGACGAAATGTATGGCGGTAAAGGGCCTTTTAAACTGGAGGGGCAGTGCCTGCATGCATATATTCTGGGCTTTATACATCCGGTGAGTGGAGAATATATTGAAACAGTGGCACCCTTGCCTGAGTATTTCGAAAATTTGCTTAAAAAACTGCGAAATGTGGTAAAATAAGCTTATAAGGAGGTTACGCTTATGAAGACTATCATTACAATAGGAAGACAGGCAGGAAGCGGCGGAAGACAGATAGGGGAAAAGCTGGCCGGAGAGTATGACATCAAGTTTTACGATAAGGAACTTTTGAGCAGGGCAGCAAAGGAGAGCGGATATTGTGAGGAGATGATCGAACTTCATGATGAGACTCCCACCAATTCCTTTCTTTATAACCTGGTCATGGATACCTATTCCTTTGGGTATAATGCATCAACCTTTGTTGATATGCCCATTAGCCACAAGATTTTCCTTGCCCAGTTCGATACCATAAAAAAGATTGCAGAGGAAGGTCCCTGTGTTATTGTGGGCCGCTGTGCTGATTATGCATTGAGCAATTTTGACAATGTTATCAACCTTTTTATATATGCAGATCTGGAAGACCGTATTAAGAGAGTGATGGACAATTATTCCCTGACCTATGAGCAGGCAAAGGATACGGTCAATAAAACCGACAAGAAGAGGAGCAGCTACTACAATTATTATTCCTCTAAAAAATGGGGACGTGCCGAGACCTATGATATGTGCATAAACAGCTCCCTTTTGGGCATAGATGGTTCGGTTAAACTTATCAAACAGATCATTGAGGATTTTGAGAACAAATAATGGGTACTGTGTATGATGTTTTAGCCCAGGTAAATGGGGTTATCAAGGGTAAAGAGGACGTTGTTACCAAGGTCATGGAGGCTATTTTATCCGGCGGCCATATACTGATGGAGGATATTCCCGGAGTTGGTAAGACGACCTTATCCACAGCCTTTGCCAAGGCTCTGAGCATGGATTACAAGAGGGTTCAGTTCACTCCGGATGTACTGCCCAGTGACATAGTCGGTTTTTCCATGTACAACTCCGCCAAGGGACAGTTTGAATATGTTAAGGGACCTGTATTTTGCAATTTTTTCCTTGCGGATGAGATCAACAGGACCAGTCCCAAGACCCAGTCAGCCCTGCTTGAGGTAATGGAGGAGGGCAGTGTGACCGTTGATGGCATCACAAGGCAGCTTGATGATATATTTACGGTCATTGCTACCCAGAATCCCAGCGGCAGTGCCGGAACCAATATGCTCCCCGAGAGCCAGCTTGACAGATTTATGATAAGGCTCAGTATGGGTTATCCGGGGCGAAATGATTCCATTGATATTTTAAAGGGCAATATCAGTGCCAGAAATGTAAATATTACCCCTGCAATGGATCTGGATGAACTTAAGACTGCCAGGAAAGACTGCGAAGATATATTTGTCCATGATTCTATCTACGAATATATAACGGATCTCTGTGAGGAAAGCCGTAATAATCCACTTTTCAGCCTGGGTGTCAGTCCCAGAGGCGGCATTGCCCTGCTTAAGATGAGTAAGGCCAATGCTTATATGGAGGGTGTGGATTATGTAAGGTCTGCGGATGTGGAAAATGTGATTGCTTCTGTATTTTCCCACAGGATCAAGCTGAGCGGACGGGCCAGAAGCGAGGGCATTAGCTGCGAACAGGCAGTAAAGGAACTTCTTAAAAGTGTGACACCACCAAGACAGTGAGGCGCCCATTTAGTTGAAAAATCATAATTACAAAATCATATACAAGCCACGTATATTCCGTATATTATTATATTTGATAATGTACGGAATATTTGGGTTATTCGGATTTTTCTTTTTCAGGTCTTATATTAACATTGCCGTTCTCTGCATTATGACAATTTTCCCCTTTGCAAGCTTTATCAGCTTAAAAAATGTATGCGATAATGCTTCACTTTCCATAAGCTGCTCTGATAAACATATAGAAAAAGGCGAAAAATTCAGTCTGGGTATCTGCCTTAAGAATCAGTCTTATTTAAGTCTTCTAAGATGTGAATTTCATGTAAATTTTGTAAATACATATTATGGATTTGAAAATGCCTGCGATTTTATCATACCCGTAAGAGCAAAGCAGGATAACAGGGTAGTATATTCCTTTTTGGCCGAATGTCTGGGAAAGCAGAGAATTTCCCTAAAGCAAGCCGCTCTGTTTGATTTTATGGGCTTATTTGAGGCTAAGATAATCTGCGGCCTTGAAGACGAAGTCCTTATATTGCCATGCAAAAAGGAAGAGCATGAGCTTAATAGCATGGGGCTTTTGTCCGGAGTATCGGACAATGAGGATGTCACCCGCAAGGGCAATGAATTTTGTGAAACCGGCAATATCCGGGAGTATGTTCCCGGTGACAGGATCAAGGATATCCACTGGAAGCTTTCTGCCAAAAAGGACAAGCTTCTTGTGAAGGAAAGAATAAATACAAATGAAAATCAGCTTATCCTCACAATAGATTCTTCACCCTCGGTAAAGATCAATGATGAGATCTTATGCGAAGCAGCTCTTATAATGGATTATTGTACTTTAGAGGGCATAATCCTGCGAATTTATCAGTATGATGGCATTAAGAAGCAGCTTAAGGAGTTCAATGTAAGCTGCAGTCAGGACATTTACCCGGCTTTTGATTTCATATACAGCTGTGGTCGTACTGATAATAACAGTAATATGTCTATACATTTGTGGGAAATTGATCAAAAGATATCCGCTTATGTGTCCGTTGGATATTATAATGGTCGGATAGGAGAACGTATCTATGAAGCTGTTTAAAAAAAATAGCGTTGCTGATGTTCTCATGGAAGGCCTTTACTATGGGAATGAATCGGATGCCAATAATGAAAACAGGATATTCACCCTTCTAGCCAAGGGCTTTATATGCTATCTGATCGTTGCAGGCTCCATAGGCTGTGCGGTGACCGCAACCTCTTCTGCAATAAATCATGTGGTATTTAATCTTACAGTCCTGCTTTTATGTATGCTGGTTTCTTTGATCTATTACAATAAACTGACGGAAAATCTGGGTGATATCCTTTATCTTATCCTTGTGGCATTTTGCGGCATTTATTTCAGAAGCTATATCAATTCGGGATTTTACACCTGGATGAATGATCTTCTGGGAGCTGCGGGCTCTTATTTTGATCTTAATGACATCGGCGGTTATGCGACGGAGAACTCGAATTCCTATTTTTCCCTTACCTTTGCTTCCTGCTTCCTTGGGGCAGTATTTGTGCTCATAATTTACATGTCCATTGTCAAAAAGATGCATTATGCGGACATTATCTTCTTTGATATTGTTGTCCTGGCTCTTCCCGCTTATATGGAGCTGGAACCCAATTTCTTTTATGTTGCCTTAATGCTCTTAGGAGTACTGCTTTGTTTTATCTGGGCACAGAGTGGCGTATATTCAAAGACCAATAATAATTTAAAATTTAAAAGAGATAAGAATAAAATTTCTTATGTATTTGATATCCGTGCAATTCTTTTGGTTTTTGGGCAGATCATTGCTCTTATAATTGTTCTGCTCAGTCTTTTGTATGTTATTTTTCCAAAGGATTATTATTCCCTTATCAGAAAAAGAAGTGAATTCAAAAACAGCGCGGATTCATTCGTTCAAAGCTTTGTAACCTCAGGTATAGGTGCGTTTTTTAATCGTTACGAAAGCGTAGGCGGTATGAGCAGCGGACGACTGGGCGGTGTAAATTCCATAAGTCTTGACTATGAAACGGATATTTCAGTTACATTTTGCCCTTATAACTATAATCCCGTATATTTAAGGACTTTTGTGGGTGGAGAATATGTTCCGTATTACGATTACTGGACAGTAGCTACCACTGCCCAGTCTTCCCGGGATGAATATGATTATCTGTCCAAATTGTATGATGAGGGCAATGAATACAGCGGCAGGGGAGTGATGCTCATAGAAAATGTTGCCGGAGAACACGGCGAGTATATGCCCTATTACAGTGCGAAATATTCCTCCATATCGGTGGGAAGCAGTGCGGAAAGAGTATATTACACCAGACTGGATGACAGTCTTGTCAATCCTGATTTTGAGCCCTTAAGCGAGGAAGAATACGAATATTACACCAAGATACCACAGGAAAATTTGGCTTCAGTTGAAGCTTTTGTAAAGAGGGCAGGACTGAGCGAGGATATGGATGAGACCCAGGTAGCCAATGCGATCAGGGAATATTTTGTTTTAAATGTACCTTATACCCTTAGCCCAGGGGCCACTCCCAGACGAAAGGATTTTATAAATTATTTCCTTGATAATAACCGTAAAGGTTATTGTGTTCATTTTGCTTCGGCTGCTGTTATGGCCTTAAGATATATGGGAATTCCCGCCCGCTACGTGGAAGGCTACTGTATTGATTCGCAGGCGATGGAAAATGCTGTGTTGACAGAGGATGATGTCACGGACTATTATGAGGGCTACAGTCAGCTGGATGAAAGTGCTGTCATATGCGTGGATGTAAGCGATGCCTCGGCTCATGCCTGGGTTGAAGCCTATATTGATGGCTATGGCTGGACTGTATGTGAATTTACGCCTCCTTCAAGTGACAGTGATAATAGTCAGGAGAGCCTGCTAAGCCGCCTGCTTTCCATTTTCGGTACAGATTCCTCTATTGATGACGATGGGGATAATGATAGCCAGATACGACTTAATACCTCAAGAATAAGAAAAATCCTGACCATTCTGCTTGGGTCAATACTTTTGGCTTTTATTATTAAGGCGATGGTCACCCTGACAGCCCTTCAGTTAAAATATAAAAAGGCTGACTTGAATGACAGGCTTATCATTTGTTATCATTATTACAGAAAAAGAAAAGCCCGCAGGAATGCTGCTTTAAAGGATAGCCTTACTTACGGGGAGGATGTTAAGATCCTGTTTGAGGCTCTGCCGCCAACGGAGAGAGAGATGATTTCCGAGATCCTGAACAAAGCCGGTTTTTCCAATAAAGAGATAAGCAGAAAAGAGTTTGATTATGTTAGAAACAAGTTACATTGATGAATTCGATAATACTTTACTTGCGCTGCCTGACGACATACTTATGTCAGTGGATAAATGTGCCCGTTATATCGGTAATGAGATCAACAGCGTGGTAAAGGATAAGGACAAGGTTGATATAAGATTTGCCATGTGTTTTCCGGACGTATATGAGATAGGAATGTCCCATATAGGAATACAGATCCTGTATGATATGTTCAATAAATATGAGGATGTCTGGTGCGAGAGAGTATATTCTCCCTGGCTTGATCTTGATAAGATCATGCGAAAGGAGCATATACCCCTTTTTGGCCTTGAAAGCCAGGAGCCCATTAAGAATTTTGATTTTCTGGGGATTACCCTGCAGTATGAAATGTGTTATACAAACATTTTGCAGGTGCTGGATCTGGCTCAGATCCCTTTGCTTGCCTGTGACAGAGGCGAGGATGACCCTATAGTAATTGGCGGTGGACCCTGTTCCTATAATCCTGAACCCATATGTGAATTTTTCGATGTGTTTTATATCGGTGAAGGCGAAACCATGTACAGGGCCTTTCTTGATATTTACAAAGAGAATAAAAATAAGGGTGGTTCGAGAAGGGATTTCTTAAAAAAGATCGCGGCACTTGGATGCTTTTATGTGCCTGCCTTTTATGATGTTACCTACAATGAGGATATGACCATTGCCTCCTTTGCACCTAATGTGCCTGAGGCTCCTGAAAGGGTAGAGAAAACCCTGGTGGACGATATGAAGACCTGTGACTATCCCACTAAGCCTGTGGTCCCATTTATTAAGTGTACCCAGGACAGGGCTGTTCTCGAAATCCAGCGTGGCTGCATCAGAGGCTGCAGATTCTGTCAGGCAGGACAACTGTACAGACCCGTCAGGGAAAGAAGCCTTGAGGACATGAAACAAAAGGGCCTTGAAATACTTAATAACACCGGCCATGAGGAGATATCCCTAAGCAGCTTAAGTTCCAGCGATTATTCCCATCTTGAGGAGCTTGTTGATTACCTTATTGAAGAGTGCTCCAAAAAATATGTAAATATTTCATTACCTTCCTTAAGAATTGACAATTATGCGCTGGATGCCTTTTCAAAGGTTCAGGATGTTAAGAAAAGCTCTTTAACCTTTGCACCTGAGGCAGGTTCCCAGAGACTGAGAAATATTATCAATAAAGGACTTACAGAAGAAGATATTATCAATGGTTCCCATATGGCCTTCGAAAGAGGCTGGAATAAGGTTAAGCTGTATTTTATGCTGGGCCTTCCCTTTGAAACAAAGGAAGACATAGAAGGTATCGGCATCCTTTGCGATAAGATTGCCAGGGAATTTTTTGATACGGTTCCCAAGGAAGAAAGGAAAAACGGGCCGGTACAGATCACGGCATCTACTTCCTTCTTTATCCCCAAGCCCTTTACGGCCTTCCAATGGGCACCCATGAATAACAGAAGCCAGTTCCTCGAAAAGGCTTATATTACCAGGACTTCCATAATGAGCCAGCTTAATCAGAAGCGTATCAAGTATAACTGGCATGAAGCTGACGTCAGCGAACTTGAGGGAGTCTTTGCAAGAGGGGACAGGCGCCTTAATAAGGTAATATTAAATGCCTATAAAAGAGGCTGCATGTATGATGCCTGGAGCGACTGTTTTGATATGGATAAATGGCTTGCAGCTTTTGAAGAAGAAGGCGTGGACATGGATTTTTATACCATTCGCGAAAGAAGCATCGATGAGATACTTCCCTGGGATTTTATAGGCTGTGGAGTGAGCAAGGAATGGCTCATAAGAGAGTGGGAAAATGCCAAAAAAGAAATTGTGACTCCCAACTGCAAGCAAAGATGCAATGGCTGCGGCGCAGGTGTATATGGCACGGGAATTTGTACTGGAGATGGCAGATAATGAAGGTTAGGATAGCTTTTGCCAAATGGGGCATTATGAAATACATAGGGCATCTGGACATGATGAGATTCTTCCAGAAAGCAATCAGAAGGGCAAATGTGGATATTGCTTATTCCACAGGATATTCGCCCCATCAGATCATGAGCTTTGCCAATCCCCTGGGCGTGGGAGTGGAATCGGAAAATGAATATTTTGATATTGAGATCCATAGCGGACATTCCAAACAGATAATAGACAGTCTCAATGAGGCAATGAACATAAAAGGTGTTCTGGTGCATTCCTGCAAGCTTTTGGATGATAAGGCACAGAATGCCATGGCATCCATTGCGGCTGCCTCCTATATGAT